>Ga0247805_1000032_pt1 | contig 147002 bp, 128 predicted proteins | sample UWRJL044104R1_FD_180930 | JGI IMG/M metagenome (GOLD analysis project Ga0247805, IMG submission 180930) | Plant litter microbial communities from Arlington Agricultural Research Station in Wisconsin, United States - UWRJ-L044-104R-1 | ecosystem: Environmental > Terrestrial > Plant litter >... | reverse complement strand
GTGCGCGATCTCGCTGTTCAGACCTATCTTCTGCAGCGTGAACCCCGCCTTCATACCAAGGGCAAGGCGGTGCTCGCCCCCAAGATTCAGCGTGTAGGAGAAATCACCGTAGACGTTCTGCTCCTTCACCGGACCGATCTCGTCGGCGATCACCGAGAGGCCAAGACCCACGTTCTTCCCCGCGGGGCTGTGGCCCGAGAAGGTGAACGTCGAGGGGGCACCCTCGATGTCGACCCACTGCTTCCTGTACAGCAGGCCGAAGGAAAGGTTCTCCTTCGAGCCCGCATAGGCCGGGTTGATAACGTTCATGTTGTACATGTATTGCGTATAGTGCGGATCCTGCTGGGCATTCGCCCCGCCAAGGGAAAGCACCGATGCCAGAATGGCTAGATATAGTTTGTTCATCTCCTTGATTGTTTTTTCTTTGATCGGTTAAACCGCCCGCTCGCGCGGACGGTTGCCCCTTTTATCCTGTTTTGTTTGTTACCTGTTGATGTAGATCCAGCCCGTGATCTTGTCCCCTTCGGCAGTATGGATCACGTAGAAGTACGTGCCGTCCGGCAATTCCTTCCCGGCATTGGACTGCCCGTACCACTGGTCCACATAGTTCTTGAAGTTGTACACCTCCGTACCGTACCTGTTGAAGATGTTAAGCTCCTTCACGTTGTACATGCTCAGATCGAAGTTGTCGTTCTCTCCATTGTTGTTCGGAGAGATACCTTTTTGAATTTGACAACCTATCGATGTTAAATTGATGAGATCTGTTACAGTTGTACATCCTTCAGCAGTGGTTATGGTAACACTGTAATCGCCTTGCGATTTTACAATTATAGCATTCGGCTCATTAGGCACTGCCGTCCAGTTTCCTGCACTCCAAGTAAAGGTAGCTGTAGCCAGATCAAATGAATTGTTTAGAGGTTGTACCACCAATTTATAAGCACCTCCTTCACAGCCATGAATAAATTCATATGTTGGACCTGCTAAAATTGTAACATCACTAAAAGCATTGATCTCATCACAAGATCCTTGAGCTGGTACAAAATAGTTGACCCTGTAAGTTCCCGGTGTGCTTGAACTTGGAGTAATTGCTCCCGTTGTAGCATTCAAGGTTAATCCTACTGGTGTTGAACTAAATGTTCCAGTTGCATTTCCTGTCAAGATAACATTTTGAACTTCTGTCAATGATAGACAGAATGGATCATTGTAAGAAATAGTAGCCGTAGTAGATTCTGTAACGGTAATTGTAAATTCTGCTACATCTTCCTCACAACCACCTACAGCACTAATAGTATTTGTAATTACATATACTCCCAGAGAACTGTTTGCAAGATTGATTTCTCCAGTTGCAGGATTGATATCAAGTCCAGTTGCTGGCTGTACGGTAAATGTACCTGCCTGACTATTGGCGTTGAAGTTTGGCGTTATTGTTCCTTCATTACAGTACTCCGTAGAGTCATAGCTGAACGATGCCTCTTTCTGAGCTGCAATAGTTACTATAAATGTAGTTGGAACTGGATTACAAGCTCCGTTACTTGGTAATGAATTTGTAACTGTATAAACTCCAGCTGCACTTGCTGCCAAGTTAATTTCTCCTGTTGCAGGATTAATAGACAATCCGGCTGGTGTAGCGGTAAAAGTACCTGCGATACCATCATTCAAGAACATTGGTAAAGGGTTTATACCTGACTGGCAATATTCATTATCATCATATTCAAATTCTGAATTTTCCAAAACATTAACCACAAGGTTGATTGGTTGGATTGAATAACAATCAGTGATTGAGTTGGACTGGATCCTGATGTACAATGTAGTCGAAACGCTTTCAAAAGGAATTGTTACATCGATAGGAGAAATCGGCTCCAAGGCATCTTCATTAGTTGCATAAATTGAAATGCTATACAACAAAGGATCTACCCCAACAGAAGCTGCGGTGATTGTCTGTAGATCAAAAGTAGCTTCTCCATCATTTGTTGCATCATCACATACCAAATAATCATCCGGCTGAACTGATACAATCCCTGGCAAGAATTCAACAAATATTTCATCTGTTGCACTATTCAATCCACATTGTCCTTCTGCCCTATAAATTCCGGTCTGTGTCGCTACATAAGTCGATGAAGTGGCACCTTGAATGATACCATTGTTGAAATACCAAACATAAGAGTTCTCTTGAGGAGCAGTTGAAGGATCTTCAACAGCATCCAAAGTTACAGATGGTTGACATGTAACAATATCCTCTCCAAGATCTACAACGCAACACAAGTTCGTTGATTCTCCTGAATTAGGTTGGCCATAATTAGATTGTCTTAATCTGATGTAACCTGGCTGTTGGCTAAAGTTGGTCAGCAATAACAAATAATATTGTCCTGCTACCGCATTCTGGATGTGTAGCGTTTCTATTACTGCACCATCATAGCTACAATCTACAACATTACTACCGTCCAAATCATTCAAGTAAAAATCAAGATTTGCAGTATTATTCGGACAAGCTAATGGTGTACATGGTCCGAAAACAATATCATCACATGATTCCGGGGAATCAAATGGACCCCAAGCTACGAAATCTACATCTAATCCTGGAGCTACATTTGTCGCAGGAAAGTTATTAGGATCGGTACTTTGTCTGATATCAAACTCTAAATATCCATTGCTCTGAACTTGCAGATAATAATACGTTGGGTTCGGAGTTTGTAACAAACAAGCCACAGGTCCTGGATTTGGAACTTGTGTAGAGTTCGGGAAGATCATTGGTGTCGTGTTCGAAGCACAGAAAGGTTCTGCTGTTTCACACGTAGATCTTGACTTGATACAGATATCAAAAGTTACAATCTGTGGCGTATTGGCATTTGACCAAACCCTAACATAATAAGTGTTACCAGCTACATAATTTGTACTTGTACTTGCCAATGAATTGGCAGCCGAACAATACAACAAGCTTAAACTGCTGCAATCAGAAGAATAAACTGCATGGTTAATGTTGATGGTTGTTCCTTCTACATTAAGAATATTAATAAAATGCTGATCCGTTGTTGCTACAAATGAAAACCATACATCATCATCTGCACTTCCTACACACGTGTTTGCAACTCCTGAAGGACCTGCATCGATTAGGTTTCCAGATCCATAAGTTTCGCATTGTCCACCGATATTAACCCCAACAGGAGTTGCTGTAGCACAATCTTCATTTTCTGCTGGCGGCGGCGGTGTCTTGATACATAAATTAAAGTTGATGTAATCGCCTGCGGCAACTCCTGCCGTATAAATACGAATATAATAGTCCTGCCCAGGAGTCAAATTCATGGCAGTACTGTTTGGCTCCGTACTACAATATAGTGGAGCACCCAAAGCATCACATGTTCCTGCAAATACAGCATGGCTTAGAGCAACAGTATTGCTGCTGCCGCCTAGAGAATTCACATTTATGAAGTGTATTCCTCCAGGCCCTGCCGTAAATTTATACCAAACATCATCATTTGTTCCTGTACATCCTGCTCCCGTAATGGTAGGAGTTGATTGTGTTGCTCCAATCGTACTTCCAAAGATTCTGTTGCTACAAGAAAAATTATCATTAACCGGTGCAACAATTGCCGTTGCACATTCATCATTAACTGGTGGTGAAGTAATACATAGATCAAAAGTGATTGACTGTTGAACATTTGTATTGGTAGTATAAATTCTAATGTAATACGTTTCTCCAGGAGTCAAGCCTGTTGCATTGGAATAGTTTGTCGTACTGCAATATAATTTCGTCAAATTATCGCAAGTTCCTGAGAACACTCCATAATTCAAGCTAATGTTGGCAGATGATGGAGTAATTACAATATTCGACAAGTTTATTGCATGAGATGCATGTGTTGCCACAAAATGATACCATATATCATTATTATTAGGGAAACATCCCGCTCCGCCTAATGGTGGTGTTAAAATTGGCAACGATGGACTCGCTCCCAAAGTACTCCCTTTTACGGTATTAACTGGTGCACAAACCTGTCCGTCATTTGGTGTTACGCCAATTGAATTAGGGCAATTATCATTTGCCGGAGGTGATGTGATGCATAAGTTAAATGTCAAAGAATGATCGTTAAGGGTTGTTGAAGTATAAACCCTGATGTAGTAAGTATTTCCAGGAGTTAATCCGGTTGCCATACTTACCTCATTGGTACTGCAATATAATTGTACCAGACCATCGCAAGTTCCAGAGAAAACAGAGTGGTTTAGCCTTAAACTGGCTAGATTACTCGGACTGGTTGCAACATTGCTGAAGTTGATCATATTGGACGTAGCGGTAGCCACGAAGCTATACCACATATCCCTATTTGCAGCTCCACAGCCAGCTCCTGACAATGGCGGAACCAAAACTGGATTTGATGATGTAGAACCAATAGTGTTACCGCTTATTGTATTTGCATTCTCACAAAATTGTTCTGCATTAACCGTTACTGGAATTGCATTGGCGCACTCGTCATTTACTGGTGGTGAAATGATACAGATATCAAATGTTGCAGACTGTACTGGATTTGTAGTTGTCTTGTAAACCCTCACATAATAGGTTTGTCCTATTACCAATCCTGAAGTAGGAGTAATATAGGTACTACTACAAAATACCAGGTTAAGATTAGTACATGTTCCTGAGAACAATGCATAATTCAATTTCACGTTCGCATTTGAAGGTGTCGGAACAACATTTGAAACCACTATAGTATGATTTGTAGAAGTTGCCACGAAATTAAACCAAACATCATCACTTCCTGGTGCACATAAGTTGACCGGTGCCAAAGGATTTGATCCTGGAGCAAGGGCAATTGGTGAATTGGTAGCACCCAAAGTTCCTGAAGAAACAACATTTTGAGAAAGACATTCCTGTCCTGAATTTGGAGTTACAGTTATAGAACCAACACATTCGTCATTTACTGGTGGTGAAACGATACATAGATCAAATGTTGCAGATTGCGCTGCATTATTAGTTGATTTGTACACCCTGATATAATAAGTATTCCCGATTACCAAACCAGAAGCTCCACTAACCAAAGGTGAGCTGCAGTAAAGCAATTGCATATTGTCGCAAGTCCCTGAGAAAAGAGAATGATTCAAAGTAACATTTGCATTTTGAGGAGTAGGAACAATATTGGAAATTATTATGGTATGGGATGTTGCCGTAGCTACGAAGCTGTACCAAACATCTTGATTGGTCGGATTACATACGGTTCCTGTTATCGGATCAACCGTATTTATGGTTGTGAAATTAGAACCATAAGTATTCCCTGTTGCCGTATTTTCTGCCACACATTCTTGTCCTGCATTAATTGTTACAGGAGTAGCATTGATACATAAATCATTCACAGGAGTTGTGATGAAGGTAACCGGCGTTTGGATCGTCCAAGTACTGGTTTCAGTACCAGAACAAGCCGCTCTTACATAGAAAGTATAAGATGTTGATGGATCTAATGGTGCTCCATTAAATGTAGACAAAATATCTCCACTCTGAAAACCTGTGTGCGTTGGAGTAGTCACAGGATTATTAGTTGGAGCTGCTCCGCCAGTTTCTACCACATATAAGTCAAACGACAGTGATGGAGGAGGAATTGAATTGTCGGTCCAAGTAATTTGTACTGATGATGAACCAATGTTTGAAACTGTAATGTCAGTTGGTTTAGCACATGGTGCATCCGTACAATTTCCTATACCCGTGTAAAGAACTGCTCCAACAGCTCCCTGTCCTGGTACTTTTGTATAAATAACATCCAAGAAAGGATTTTGAATTGTAATTGCTATGTTTTCTGGTGCAGTTCCAGCTGTATTCCAAAACAAATCAAATGGAACTCCAGGACATAACTTCACTACTACTGGATTAGCATTATTGATAAGTGTGGCACCTATTTCGGCTACAATTATTCCATTCTGTCTTACTTGCATTCTACCATTGTTCCAGCTATTGTTAACAGAATTTGTTGGATAGAACTTATATTCACACTTATCAGCTTCATCACAAGTTACAGTATGGAAAACAAATGGCCCAGACCATGTACTCTTATCATCTCCAGGACAAACCGTTCTGATGTAGTAATAATAGATGGTTGCCGCAGTCAAATTATTTACTGTAAATGAAGTTGGTGCAGCTAATGGCTCGCTAAAGGCATAAAACAAACCATCACCAGCTCCAGGAACTAAAGGAGGAGTAGCTGTTGGAGGAGTCATTGAAGTTCCAGGAACTAACAATATTTCCCAAGCATTATCAGTAGCAGTTCCATTCACCCAAGTCAAAACAGCACCTGTCTGGGTTATCGTTGCCGCAGGAACATTTAAATTCTCAGGCTTAGGACAAGTTGGTATTGTCGTGAATGTAAAAACACTAGACCATGGCGAATCGTTTGGAGTACAATTTACTCTAACATAAACATCGTAAGGCGTATCTGGTGTAAGTGTAAAAGCTGGATTCAAAGCATTTGGAATAGCAAATGGCTTGTCTGTAGCTGTTACATTAGAATAAGTAGGTGTAGTTTCAAAAGTTGGAGCAGCTGCACCTGATCCTACAATATAGATGTCCCATCCATATGTGTCAGTAGCTGGAGCATTCCAATCTATGGTTACATTTGATGTTCCCAAAGTACCCGCCACAATCGAAACGTTTGTTGGTGCTATATCACATTCCGGGATAGCACAGTTTACCGTTTCCGTGTGTATGACTGTTCCTACTAGGGTTCCTGCAGGAGGTGTAGGAGTACTAGGCATCGTATGTGTATAGATGGTCTGTCCGAATGAATTGATGATGTTTACAATACATTGCTGTGGTGCAGTACCTTGAGTATGCCACTTCAATTCAAAAGGAATATTTGGACAAAGCTTCACTTCAAAATCTTGAGGTGCAGTCCCAGTAACATTATTTCCAATTAATCCATTAGGCACATCAGCTCCACCAAAGGTTACCGGAACAGCAATTCCATTTTGGAAAACCTGCATCTTGGCATTGTTCCATCCATTATTGGCTGAATCAGTTGTACGGAAAATAAACGTACACTGATCTGCCGGATTACATATTGCAATATTGAACAAGAAAGGTCCCGCCCAAGCACTAAATGCTCCGTCAGGACACAATCTTCTAACCCAATATTGGTATTGAGATTGAGTTGGTGTATTTAAATCATTAACTTGGAATGAAGGAACTCCATCCGCAGGTGTAGTATACTGTCCTGTTCCGGTTGGAATTGAGGAACCTGCAGGTTGAACCGCAATGTTCCAAGAAGTCGTTGGGGTTATGTTAGCATCAGCCCAGCTTAAATCAGCTCCTGATGTTGTTGGACTTGCAGCCGCCAAAGCAGTTGGCTTATCGCAAAATTCATATTGAATGATAAGATTATAGGCAAAAGTCTGCGTAGGCAAACTTGATGATACTACAATATAGTAATCTTCGCCTGCAACAACTTGAAAATTATTAATGACCCTTGCACTTGAATTCGTATTGGCCACACCTGCAAGACAGGCAGTTCCTATATTTGCACATTCATCGTAAACAAAAAGTGAAGATCTTGCGGCTCCAGGTGTCAAAGTAATGCTTATGAAACCACCAACAGTAGCTTCGAATCTATAGATTGCATCATTACCAGCATAAAAATTGGTTCCTGGCGGTGTTGCTGCACAAGTATTACTTGTTCCTTGGGTAGCCGTAATAGAATTTCCAAAATCACCTGTATTCGCGTCCGTTTCAAAAGGCAGCGTAGTAATTTGGTAAGGATCTGAACATACTGTTCCAAAAGGTATCGTGTTGAAATAAAACGGCCCGACCCATTCACTGAAAACACCTTCCGAGCATTCTGCCCTCAGCCAGTATTTGTATCCTGTATCTGCCAAAAGCGTTCCCTGATCCAAGGCCTTGAAATGATCAGAGTTACCTGTCTCTCCAGTTGGTACTTCAGTTTGAGATTCATTTGCCAATCTAATTTCATATTCATAGTTAACTGCAGTTCCGGTATGCTGCCAGGTAAGGGTCACTGTTGTGGAGGCAATATCATCTGCCTCAAGATTGGCAGGATTAAAACACTTCTCTACAATATTTACATCATCCAATATCCACCTGTCTCCAAATATGCTATTTCCCGGCTGGGTAAAAACCCTAACGAAGGCAATGTAATAGGTTTGTCCCGGTGTCAAGGTAGGTGTCAGGTTTACCACCTTCTCCTCAAATAGATTGAAAACCGTGTTCATCTCCGGTTCATTCCAGTCTTCAAGAAGCTGGTAATTCGAGATATCTGTTTGAGGGTTGGTTGCCAATGTGTAGCGCACCTCATAGATAGTGCCCTGATCACCAGTAATAGTCTGGTGAGCAAAGAAACGGAGCTGTCCGTTCGCAGGAACTGTAATTGGCTCTGTAATCAGGAAATCACGGGAAGTATTTCCCATCCCAATTTCTTCACGGTCAATAAACATGGACTGCGTACCCAAAACATAGGGAGGGACCTGGACCTGATTGGTCAATCTCCAGCTGGAAAAAGTACCCACACCGTTGTCGGCTCTTGCCCATCCTGAAGGAAGACCTGTTGGATAAGGCACAATGTCGTCAAAATCATAGAATTGACTGTATCCGACAAGCGAATAAAAGACCGTTAATAATAAAAAAGTAATTTTTTTCATAAAATGAAAATTTTAGGTTGTTTGATAGGTTTCCAAAATATTTTCGGAAACCAAATTTAACAAATTTTAAGAATAGTCTAACGATTTTTTAATTTTTAACTAAATTATGTTAGTTTTTAATTAACTTTTTCAGGCGAATAACTTATTTAATTCACTCTAAATCGTTAATTTTGCAGGACATACAACAATATGCTAGAAAAAGAAAATATAAATTTTGAAAAGACCGTAATCGTAGGAATTATTACTCAAAAGCAGAACGAAGAGAAACTAAACGAATATCTCGATGAGCTTGAGTTCCTTACTTTTACCGCAGGTGGGGAAGTTATAAAACGCTTCTCACAAAAGATGGAGCGTCCGAATCCAAAGACTTTCCTTGGAACAGGAAAGATGGAAGAGATTAACCATTACATCAAGGAAAATGAAGTCTCGACTGTTATTTTTGATGATGAGCTATCGCCTTCCCAACAAAAAAATATCACAAAAATCCTAAATTGCAAGGTTTTAGACCGAACTAACTTGATTTTAGACATTTTTGCCCAAAGGGCTGAAACTTCTTATGCAAGAACCCAGGTGGAGTTGGCACAATGCCAATACCTGTTGCCTCGCCTTTCAGGAATGTGGACGCACCTTGAAAGACAAAAAGGGGGTATCGGTATGCGTGGTCCGGGAGAAACGGAGATTGAAACGGACAGACGTATTGTCCGTGACCGCATCGCCTTATTGAAAGACAAGATCAAGATCATCGACAAGCAGATGTCCGTTCAGCGAAGCAATCGTGGTGCAATGGTACGTGTTGCCTTGGTAGGTTATACCAATGTTGGAAAATCGACCTTGATGAATGTCATCAGCAAGAGTGAAGTTTTTGTTGAAAATAAATTATTTGCCACACTCGACACTACGGTTCGAAAAGTGGTGATCAAAAATCTTCCTTTCTTGTTATCTGATACGGTTGGGTTCATCAGAAAATTGCCAACCCAATTGGTTGATTCCTTCAAGAGTACCTTGGATGAAGTCCGAGAGGCCGATCTACTGCTTCATGTTGTTGACATTTCTCATCCGGATTTTGAAGACCATATCGAATCCGTAAACCAGACCCTAAAGGATATTAAAAGTGACGACAAGCCTATCATCATGGTTTTCAACAAGATTGATGCTTTCAAACACCTGACAATCGAAGAAGATGACTTGATTACGGAAAAAACAACCAAGCATTATACCCTTGAAGAGTGGAAAGATACCTGGATGAATAATGTCGGTCAGGAGAATGCACTGTTTATCTCAGCTACTAATAAAGAAAATTTTGAAGAGTTTAGAGAGCGTGTCTATGAAGCCGTAAGGGAAATTCATATCACGCGATTTCCTTACAATAAGTTCCTGTATCCGGATTACAAGGATGCTGTGGAAAAGGAAGAGAAAGAATAAACTTCTTGTAATTCAAAAAAAAAGACCTTTAGAAGTTATTATCTAAAGGTCTTTCTTTTTATACAGTGAACCTATTAGAAACCGTAATTGATTCCTAGACCAAATACCTGCCTCGTTTGAAATCCCCTGAAGGCATTATCATCATAGATTGCCTGGAAAGCAAAATTGGTTGACAGGTACCTATTGATTTTCATTACGATATTCAAGGTATAATCCATATCAACGTTTTGAGGATCTTCCAGGTAGTTGCTGTAAAGGTTTAGAATATTTTCTGCAGTAACATTTGCCATAATATCTAACTTATAATAGGCAGAAGCATAAAATCCCAGCTCGTAACGCATACTTTTATTGGCATCCACTCCAAAATACGAACCATCAACATAACCCGTAAGTGATGTATAGTAATTGTCTACAAAGGTTAATTTTGAAGTTGCAGGGGCCAGATTTATTTTTAGATTCTGATCTTTTGTCCATAGCATACCCGGTCCGAATGTTAAATATCCCGGAGAAAGGAAACCAGTACTTTCTGTTCGCGTTTCAGCCCCGTTTTCATCCTTTCCATAAATATATCCTGTAGTAAATTGTGTCCTGAAATTCAAGAAAGCGGAATAAGACCACTGACCTGATGCCTTCTTACCCAGGATCGAATTGATTTCCAAACGGTCATCGGTCTTTTTTTCAAAAGGTGAATTGTTAGTTTTTACCAGACCATACGAAGCCATCAATTTGTTGTCCCAAGTCCAATCTTCCTTTTTATAATTCAAATCATAGTTGATTCCAACGTTTCCCGAAAGGTTGTTCTCTCCACCGGCAGCCCAATTGCTGAAATTGGATTGGTTGAGTAATAACGATGCATTTCCTTTAGATTTCCAAGGACTTACTGTATCGGTCTCGGTTTCCTGAGCGTTTATTGCTGTGAAACTTAGCGTTAGCAGGAGTAATGCAAGTTTTTTCATAGTTAAATTTTTAGGTTGGTAGATAAAGATACTAATTTTGGATGAATCTGAAGTCGCAAATACTGTACCAGCTGCTTATTTTTTGGGAGCCTTGAACAATGGAACGGCCGAACAAGCTTCTCCGTACATGATACTTTTGGCAAATGGCTGAAGCTTTTGTGCCGCCAAAATATAAGCCCGCATCGGAACTGGTTTCCTTGAGCATCCCTTGATAATTACAGGTTTATTCTCGTAAACTGAATAATCAATGTGTGGCAATAATTCCTCATACAAAATGGCATCCAAGTCTTCGATAGTTCCATCGATCACCTTTCTGGCAAATGGAGCCAGATGCAAGGTAACCAAAATGGAAGCCCAAGCCGGAACTATGGCATCCGTACTGCAAAAAATAGCCACATAGTGGTCTTGATACTGTTGCCAATCATGATTCTTCAGATGCTCACGGAAGTCTTTTTCCCTTAAAAGAAAACCTTCCAGAAGCCATTTCGAAATATCAATCTGCGAACGTGTTACAGCTGGATAATAATCTTCCAGATCGAAAACCTCGAGTGCAGAATTGGCAACCCTGTTTATAATTTCTTCTTCCATACTATTAGTATTCAGCGTTCAATGTCCAGTATACATTAACATAAGAATTGCCAATTGTTACAGATCACCGAAAACTAATTTACAGCATTCCTAATTCAAGTTTCGCTTCCTCGCTCATCAAATCCTTGCTCCACGGCGGATCGAAAGTAATTTCTACTTCGGCCGCTTTTACATTCTCGATGCCTTTTACCTTTTCTTCGACTTCCCTTGGCAAACTTTCCGCTACCGGGCAATTTGGCGAAGTCAAGGTCATCAGGATTTTTACTTCATAATCGGTATTGACCATCACGTCATAGATCAATCCTAATTCATATATGTCTACTGGAATTTCAGGATCGTAAATGGTTTTTAATTTCTTTACGATTTCTTCTCCCAGCAAATTGGTGTCTATTTCTTGTTCCATAATTTATTTTTCTTGTGAATTGAATGCCAATGCATACATCTTGATCTGCTTAATCATCGAAACCAAACCATTGGCACGTGTTGGCGATAATTGTTCCTTCAAACCGATCTCATCTATAAATTTTGTATCGGCGTCCAATATATCCGATGCTTTCTGGTTTGAAAACGCACGGATTAAAACGGCAATAATTCCTTTGGTAATGATCGCATCACTATCAGCCGTGAAAACAATCTTATCTTCTATTTTTTCTCCGTGAAGCCAAACTTTCGACTGACAACCCTTGATAGTATTTTCCTCAACTTTGTATTTTTCATCTATCAACGGAAGACTTTTCCCCAGATCAATTACATATTGATAACGTTCGTCCCAATCATCGAACATTGAAAATTCGTCTACTATCTCGTCCTGTACTTCTTTTATCGTCATCTTTAATTATCTGAAAATGAAACTATCTTATTTACAAATTCTGCAATCTCTACCGGTGGATTTCCGTGGTCAAAACCAACCGTTTCATACGTTTTACCTTCGTAGATCACTCTCAGGTTTGCAATCGCGGCACCGTCGTAAAAACGTTTCTGTGTCGGATCCTTATAGGTTGAAAGCTTATCCAATTCTACCTTTTTATAAAGGTTAGCCAAATCTTTCCAGTCCTGGTTGCTGAGCTGATATTCCTTTGTTGCGCCGTCACGCTGTCTGGTCATCGTCAGCTTTTCATCCTGGATATTGATGTTCAAATAAAATCCCCTCGAAGTAGCCTGGTATTCTATTGTTGCCTTTTTCATTTCGTCGCTCAACTGCCTGTCACAACCTTTAGCCAAGAAAAGCGTTAGAAAAATCATTGTAAATAGTTTCATAATTCAATTGTTTTAAGACAGCATCCTTTGTGCTTTTTTCACGGCTTCCACCATCAAATCAATTTCTTCCTTCGTATTGTAAAACGAAAATGAGGCCCTGACTGTTCCGGGAATACAAAAGAAACTCATAATCGGTTGGGCACAATGATGTCCGGTTCTCACGGCTATTCCCTGCTTGTCAATTATGGTTCCGATATCATAAGGATGGATTCCATCGATGTTAAACGAAATTACGGAAGTTTTTTCTTTTGATGTGCCAAAAATCTTCAAACCTTCGATTTCCAACAACCGTTTTGTTCCGTATTCTAATAACTCTTTTTCTTGTTCTTGAATGTTTTCGAAGCCGATTTCATTCAAATAATCAATTGCGGTTCCAAGCACAATTCCTCCTGCAATATTGGGCGTTCCAGCTTCGAACTTATGCGGCAGATCAGCGTAGATCGTTTTCTCGAAAGTCACCTCCTTGATCATTTCTCCACCACCTTGATAAGGCGGTAATTTATTGAGCCATTCTTCTTTTCCATACAGAATCCCAGTTCCTGTCGGACCACAGACCTTATGTCCCGAAAAAGTATAAAAATCGCAATCCAGCTCCTTGACATCCGGTTTCAAATGCGGAGCGGCCTGAGCTCCATCAATCAAAATTGCAGCACCATATTCGTGTGCTTTATCAATCATGTATTTGATTGGATTGATGACTCCCAATGCGTTGGAAATATGATTTACCGTAACCACTTTGGTGTTTTCAGAAAGCAATTTGTCGTATTCAGACATTATCAACGCTCCGTTTCCATCCATCGGAATCACCTTCAAAGTTGCTCCCGTTTTCTCGCAAAGCATCTGCCAAGGCACAATATTGCTATGATGTTCCAAGGCTGAAACCAAAACCTCGTCGCCTGGTTTTAAAATTGAGGCAAATCCGTTCGCAACCAGATTGATTCCGTGCGTTGTTCCTGAAGTAAACAAAACTTCATGGGCAAATTTCGCATTGATGTGCTGTTGTATTTTTTTTCTGGAAGCTTCGTAAGCATCTGTAGCCAATTGACTCAAGGTATGCACACCACGATGGATGTTTGCATTGATTTCACTGTAATATTTTGTAATGGCATCAAGTACGATTTGTGGCTTTTGAGAAGTCGCTCCATTATCAAAATATACCAATGGCTTGCCGTTTACCTTTTGAGAAAGTATGGGGAAATCGGCACGAATTTTTTGAATATCTAACATAATTTATTTAGAAAAAATCTAAATACAAAAGTAGTAAAAACGAAGCGGTTTTTTACTAATCACTTGTTAATAAACTCAACAACTGTAGCTGCCTACTTTTGACACGAATTTCACCAATTTACATTAACTATTTTAAAAACAGGTTAGAATTATTTCATGTAAATTTTACTTCTTTCAAGATTTTACTTTGTTAAATTCTTTGTTTGTTTTTATATTTACGGAAACGCAACATTATCTCTTCAAATGAAAAAATTCTTCAAGTTTTTAGGAATCTCAATTGTCTTATTACTTATTTATTTCGGGTTTACCACTTATCCCAAACTAGATTTGATTTCCGGTTTCTCTGCCAAAAGTATCGCTTCGGGACATTTTATTGATAAACGTTCCCAAGAAATGATTGAATTGGGTGATAATGATATGGACTTGATTGATCTGGCGAAGAACAAGATCAATGATGAAGGACAATATGCAACCTCATCGGTTTATGGACTGAAGGAACGGAAAGCGATTTACCGTGAAGGCCTGGGCGTGACTTTGATCAATGCTGATTTTGATGTTTCAAAACCCTATCTGGTTCCGAAAAGAGCAAGAACAGAAAACAACCTTCCTTATCCTTACGGAAACAAGGAACCAAATGACTCCGTCTTTTCCAGTATTGATTATGCAAGATTAGAAAAAGCCTTGGCTGGTGCTTTCGATAAGAAAGGTGAGAAAAATAAAAGGACACGTTCCATCGTAATTTTACACAAGGATAGATTGGTGGCTGAAAAATATGATACCGGTTTCGATAAGAATTCAAGGATTTTAGGCTGGTCGATGACAAAGAGCCTGACGGCCACTTATTTTGGAATCCTGCAAAAACAAGGCAAAATCAACATCAACCATCCGGCTCCTGTTGCGGAATGGAAAAATGATGAACGTGCTAAGATTACCATTAACGACTTGCTTCATATGAATTCTGGCTTGGAGTGGGAAGAACGTTACGACAAGATTTGCGATGCAACAAAAATGCTTTTTGAAGCAGAAGATATGGCAAGAATCCAGATGGAAAAACCTTTGGTTGGAACACCAAATCAAAGTTGGAATTATTCTTCCGGTACTTCCAATTTGCTGTCTGCCATTTTGAGAAATCAATTCAACACCCATCAGGAATACCTTGATTTCTGGTATGCTTCACTGATTGATAAAATCGGAATGCATTCGATGCTGGTGGAAACCGATATGATTGGAAATTATGTTGGTTCTTCCTATGCCTGGGCAACAACCAGAGATTGGGCTAAATTCGGATTGTTATATCTTAGAAACGGAAATTGGAACGGCGAACAGATTTTCGAAGAAGACTGGTCTAAATATGTGGCAACTCCAACCAATACTTCCAATGGACGATATGGCGGACATTTTTGGTTGAATGCTGGTGGGAAATATCCTGACGCTCCAAAAGATATGTATTATGCGAGCGGTTTTCAAGGACAGAAGATATTCATCATTCCGTCGATGGATTTGGTGATTGTTCGTTTTGGCTTGACAGATGACGAGGCTTATGATTTCAATTCTTTGTTGAAAGGGATTTTGGAGAGTTTCAAGAAAAAATAAAACATAGTCCTTTCATAAAAAATAATATCTTCGCGGTTTTTTAATAAAATTTCGATATGAAAAAGACAATACAATTTATTCTAGCATTTTCCCTTTTCTCCTTATCATTTTTAACTTCTTGCAGCAGTGATGATGCTGAGGCAATTCCAGATTACGGAATCACCACTGGGGATTATTTTCCTTTATCAGAAAACAACAAATGGTGGTATGACAATTCAGGAGAGGTGACTTTGATGTCTGTTGATACAAGTCTTCCTATCAATGGCAGTATCTATTACCGGGTCAGTGATAGCAACAGCCAGTATGACATTCCTGTTTGGATGACCAAGAAAGGGGCTACTTATTTTCATAAAATTGAAAAATCCAATATTTCCTATGACAATGGCGTGACTGTTAACATTGATGAATACGAAATGATCTTTTTTAAAGATAATCTCGAAGTAGGTGATACTTGGACAGAAAAGATTAATTTGAACTATCGTGTATATAATGGAGGTAATCCTCAAACTTTTCCAGCAACTATAACCTCTACGGGTACTATCTTAGAGCGTGATGCAACTGTAACAATTGGAGAAACAACCTACACCAACGTCATTAAAATGAAGGTCGTAGCTGTTGAAAATATTAATTCCCAAAGTGTAAGCATTCACTCAGAATGTTGGCTTGCAAAAGATGTTGGAATAATCCGCGAGAGCAATACTAGCAGCATGGATAACTTTACAAAAACCAGATACTTGACCAGTTACGAGTTTAACTAAGAAGTCGAAATCGGCTTTATATTTTTTTCAGAAAGCAACCTTAAAAACTCCCTCCTGCTCCACCACCACTAAAGCCTCCACCGCCAAAAGGCATCTTGGATTGTTGGCTTTCTTCGGCGTGTTTGATGTCTTGAGAATTCACAATCAAGGCTTCTATATTATTGAGCATTGCGGTATCGTTGGTATGGTCGTGTTTAAAAGTGATTCCAGTTTCGTTGGTTTTTATCTTTTGGATGACGAAATAAACGAAGGTAAAAATCCCTAATCCGGAAAGTATCAGTGCCCATTCTGCTGGTAAAACACTATGATAGTACCGGAAAGTTAGAATCGAAAGCGCAAATGTCAATCCCCCGATGTAGAGCATTGTTCTGTTTTTGGTTTTTAGCGAATAGAAAATGTAAACCAGCGGAACGGCAAACATGAATATATAAAACATCCATCCGAAAGGCACATCTGATTGAGTGTAATCGGCCGATAATAGTTCTTCGGAAAGTGTCCTGACTACAAAATAATTGACTGAAATGTATCCCAAGAAAAGGGTATAAATGAAAAACCATTCCAAGACATCGCTGTAGAAATAGAGCTTCTGATGGTCTTTAAATTTTTGGCAGGTATAATAAAATCCAATTGCTATCGCTAGCAAAACAAAAGGCAAAATTGCAGAAATTTCGGTGTGTTCAATCAGCATATAACTTAGAAGCAAAACGATTCCCGTTAAAAAAACCAGATACGACAAAGTATTTACATATCGGATGGCAAACACCAAACCGATTATAATCATTGCGATAAAACCGCCAATCGGAGAATCGGAATCGACCACAATTGCCGAATAAAAACTCAATTGTGCACCGATAATGAAAGCATCATCTAATCCGTGTCGGAAGAAATTTTGACTGCAAAGTAGCTCCAAGATTCCTAATCCAATAAACGAAATTATGAATCCAGCCATCTTGAAATCCGAATTCAGATTAAAGATGATTAAAAAAAGCAAACCGATTATTGAAAGGTACAAAAGCGCTCCCAAAAGGAAAAAACCAGCTCGGACGAATATATTTCGGCTTGTTTTTAAAGCGGTGAGTTGTTGCTTGATCGCGTTTAAATTCACATCTTGGATAAAACCTGATTTCTTCAAATCGATGGCTTCTTCCACTAAAAAAGTATTTTCTAAAAGCGTCTTATTGTAGGCTATCATTCGTCTTTTTATTAAAATTTTTAATCGCTTTTATAAACAATACAATTGAGGTGATAAAGTACACCGGAAGAATTACAATGAATAATTCCCAGTAATTATCTAAATCAACGTGGTCCAAAATCCTTGCAATAGCAATATTAAATCCGATAAAACCGTATAGAAGTGTAAAAATGTAGATGGAAATGGCCTCGATTTCAAAGCTCTTTTTATAGAAAAAATAGCTTGTGCCTGCCATCAGGAATAAAAACAGAACCCAAATATCGTTCATCAAACCTGCGATACAACAGATGCTTATAAGATGCAAGGCAAAAGTGAGCAATACCAAATCGAAATGCTTTTTTAAACCAATCTTCTTGGAATAAACCGACCAAAGTACAATGATTAAACCCAGAAGCAAACCGTAATAGGACAACATTTCGTTCCAATAAATATCATTATTGATAAGTGTTCTTGGTGTTAAAGAAATTCCAAGAGAAGTGACCAAAGCCGTAATTCCGATTGAAAGGGCACTTTTATTATTGAAATAATAAGCCGATGCCAAAGCTATAAAAGCAGAAATATAAATTGAGATTTCGAAGTAATTCCCAAAAATCGCATATTGAAATTGGATGTAGCCCATAAAACTACAACTCAGTATAACCGCCAAAAGCACCAAGTAATTGTAAACAGGATTTTCAAAGTCGATATCTATCTTGGAAAAACCTTTTGATTCTTTGAAACTGAAGTAAAAGCAAACTACTGTCAAAGCCAGCATCACCAATAAAAGAATGGAATGCCCGATGGTATCGATGTTTTTATAAACCAATATCCCAACACCGGAAGTAAACAGCAAAACCGATAAATACATCAAAAAAAGCAATTCGTTCCGAAGTGAAAAGAGGCCTTGCGAAAAATAGTTTTGAATTCCGATCTGCTGTTCCTTGGTCAATAGTTCCTTGTCCAAAAGCTTTTGAACGTTTCTATTGGTTTTTTTCATAATAATCTGATTTAAAGCGATACTATCAAATATAAGGATTTTAGTATGCGGAAAGGCCTTAAATGAAAAAAGTTGCCTTCCGACAACTTTTATTTTTTATAAATCAAATCCAATATTTACTCCCAGTTTCATTGCGATGATCTTGGTAATCCTCGCTTTCAGGACTGGGATCTTTATGCTTTCGATGACTTCGTTTGTAAAGGCATACATCAGCAATGCCTTGGCTTCCTTTTCTGGAATTCCGCGGGATTGCATATAGAACATGGCTTTTTCATCCAATTGTCCGATGGTGCAACCATGGGAACATTTCACGTCATCAGCAAAAATCTCCAATTGTGGTTTTGCATTAACCGAAGCCTTGTCGCTCAACAAAATATTGTTGTTCTGCTGGAAAGCATTGGTTTTTTGGGCTTCTTTTTCTACGTAAATCTTACCGTTGAAAACACCGGTTGCTTTTTCGTCCAAAATCGTTTTGTAATTCTGGTGGCTTTCGCAATTTGGCGTTGCATGCTGTACCAAAGTATAATGGTCAACGTGCTGTTTTCCTTCTATTATCGTGATTCCTTTCAATGTAGAATCGATATGCTCGCCTTGGTGGTAAAAATTCAGGTTGTTTCTGGTCAAATTACCTCCAAAAGAAAAAGTATGCACGGAAGCGTGGCTTTGCTCTTTTTGGGCAATGTAAGTATTGTCAATCAAAGAAGCTTCCAGATTGTCATTTTGAATCTTATAATAATCTACAATCGCTCTTTTTTGTGCAAAAATCTCCGTTACTGAATTGGTCAATACCGGATTTTCATTCAACGATTGATGTCTTTCGATGATTTGAACGTGGGCATTTTCTCCAACGATAATCAAGTTTCTTGGCTGTACCAAAAGTGCACTTTCGCTTCCTGTAGAAAAATTGATGATTTCGATTGGCTTGTCGGCTACTTTGTTTCTTGGGATGTTGATGTAAGCTCCTTCATACGCAAAAGCGGTATTTAAGGAAGTCAGGCTTTCATCCTTGTTGGCAATTTTATTGAAATATTCATCAATCACCATTTTGTATTTTGGCTTCGTCAATGCCGACGACATCAAGCAAACATCCAAACCGTCGTGAGTTGTAGATGACAAAAACGAACTGAAAACACCATCCACAAAAACTACTTTGTACGTATCAATTTCGTGCAAATAATATTTTTTTACATCCGAATATTGAACTGTATTTTCGTTTTTTGGGAATACACTGAAATCTTTCTTCAAGATAGCGTTCAACGAAGTATATTTCCAAGCCTCATCCTTTTTTGTCGGGAAGCCTTTATTTTCAAAATTCTTAAATGCTTCTGTACGGACATCGTGCAAGTCTGAATCGACATCCACTTGTTCTTCAAAAGCCATAAAAGACGATATTAATTTTTCTTTTAATTCCATTGTGTTTAGTTATGAGTTATAAGTTATGAGTATGAGTTTTCGCAAACTGCAAACTGTTAACTGCTAACTAATTTTCGGCTTTGATCCAGTCGTAACCTTTTTCTTCCAGCTCGTAAGCCAATTCTTTTCCGCCTGATTTCACGATTTTTCCGTTGTACAAAACGTGAACGAAATCCGGAACGATATAATCCAAAAGTCTTTGGTAGTGCGTGATTACGATGATTGCGTTGTTTTCGCTTTTCAATTTATTCACACCGTTTGCCACGATTCTTAAGGCATCGATATCAAGACCTGAATCGGTTTCATCCAAAATTGCAAGCTTAGGTTCAAGCATTGCCATTTGAAAGATTTCGTTTCTTTTTTTCTCTCCACCCGAAAAACCTTCGTTTAGTGAACGAGACAAGAATTTACGGTCGATTTCCAATAATTCAGATTTCTCACGGATCAATTTCAGCATTTCGTTGGCCGGCATTTCTTCCTGACCTTTTGCTTTTCTAGATTCGTTGATTGCCGTTTTCATAAAGTTCGTTACCGAAACTCCAGGAATCTCAACCGGATATTGAAACGAAAGGAAAACACCTTTATGCGCTCTTTCTTCCGGAGCCAAATCAGCCAGATCTTCTCCGTCCAATTCAACAGAACCTTCCGTCACTTCATAATGCTCGTTTCCTGCAATTACGGCAGAAAGTGTACTTTTTCCAGAACCATTTGGTCCCATAATTGCGTGAACTTCGCCAGCTTTCACTTCAAGATTGATTCCTTTCAAGATATCCTTATCTTCAATTCCAGCGTGTAAATTTTTTATTGATAACATTTTTAGATGTATGGTTTATGGTTCAAGGTTCAAGTTGCTTGTGCTAACCCTACCTTTAAAATCTTTAATTTATTTATTATCCAACACTGCCTTCCAAAGAAATCTCCAAAAGTTTCTGAGCTTCAACGGCAAATTCCATCGGAAGCTTATTCAAAACTTCCTTACTGAAACCGTTTACAATCAAAGCAATCGCTTTTTCAGTTGGAATTCCTCTTTGGTTGCAATAGAAAACCTGGTCTTCTCCAATTTTACTTGTCGTCGCTTCGTGCTCTATTTTTGCTGAAGGATTTTTTGATTCGATATATGGAAAAGTATGTGCTCCACAATTATTCCCCATCAAAAGTGAATCACACTGCGAAAAGTTTCTCGCATTATCAGCTCTTGAACTGATTTGTACCAATCCTCTGTAGCTGTTTTGCGATTTTCCTGCAGAAATTCCTTTAGAAATAATGGTTGATTTTGTATTTTTTCCCAAGTGAATCATCTTGGTTCCTGTATCCGCTTGCTGGAAATTATTGGTTACGGCAATCGAATAAAATTCCCCAACCGAATTATCACCTTTTAAAATACAAGATGGATATTTCCAAGTTACGGCAGAACCAGTTTCTACTTGTGTCCAAGAAATTTTTGCGTTTTTTTCACACAAACCTCTCTTTGTCACAAAGTTATAAACGCCGCCTTTTCCTTCTTTATTTCCTGGAAACCAGTTTTGAACAGTTGAATATTTGATTTCAGCATCGTCCATTGCGATTAATTCCACAACCGCAGCGTGCAATTGGTTTTCATCACGAGATGGCGCTGTACAACCTTCCAAATACGAAACATAACTTCCTTCATCAGCAATGACAAGTGTTCTTTCGAATTGGCCTGTTCCTGCCTGATTGATTCGGAAATAAGTTGAAAGTTCCATCGGACAACGAACGCCTTTTGGAATATAACAGAAACTTCCATCCGAGAAAACAGCTGAATTCAACGCCGCATAGAAATTGTCTTTCTGTGGAACGACTGATCCCAAATATTTTTTTACCAATTCTGGATGTTCTTTGATTGCTTCTGAAATCGGACAGAAAATAATTCCTTTTTCAGCCAAGGTCTTTTTGAAAGTTGTTGCTACAGAAACTGAATCGACCACAATATCCATTGCGACATTGTTCATCATTTTCTGTTCGTCGATGGAAATTCCCAGTTTTTTGTACATCGCTAAAAGCTCTGGGTCAACATCATCAAGTGTCTTGTTTGGATCAACGGATTTTGGAGCCGAATAATAAGCAATCGCCTGAAAATCAGGTTTCGTATAATGCACATTTGCCCATTCTGGTTCAATCATTTCCTTCCAAGCGCGGAAAGCTTCGATTCTCCAGTCGGTCATCCATTGCGGTTCTTCTTTTTTCAAAGAAATGGCACGAACAATATCTTCATTTAACCCAATAGGAAACGTCTCCGATTCGATATCAGTGTAAAATCCGTATTCGTACTCTTTATTTTCGAGCTCGATTTTTAAATCGTCTTCTGTGTATTTACTCATTTTTTTAATTTAAAGTGAGAATGATTCCCCACATCCACAAGTTCTGCTTGCGTTTGGATTATTGAAAACAAATCCTTTCCCGTTTAATCCTCCTGAAAACTCAAGAATTGTTCCTGCCAGATACAAGAATGATTTCTTTTCAACGGCAATTTTCACATTATTATCTTCAAAAACCTTGTCGTTTTCTCCTAATTCCTTATCAAATTTCAATTCATATGACAAGCCAGAACATCCACCACTTTTTACGCCCACTCGAACGTAATCGTTGGCAGCATCAAAGCCGTCTTCTTCCATCATATTGACGATTTTCTTGCTTGCTGCATCAGATACCTTTATCATTGTGATTTATATTTAGTCTAATTAATTTGCAAAGATACGTCATAATTAGTTTTTTACATAATCGCTAACATTTTTATAACGGATGATTGCATAGAATTTGTTTATAGCTTCCTTAAAGCAAAAAACGGATGACCGTTTTCACGTCATCCGTTTCAATTTCAATAGCTTATATTGATTTATGAATTCCCGTAAAGATTTGATTCACCTCCATCAATTGCAATTGTTTGTCCGTTTACATATTGACACTCATCGCTTAATAAAAAGGCAACAAGATTTCCCACATTTTCTGGGTCGCCTAATTTTCTCGTAGGATTTCTTTGTGCATATTCCGCTTCGGCCGCTTTTGGATTTGAAGGATTTACTTGCTTGAAAGCCTCAGCAACCATTGGTGTTAAAATGGCTCCAGGTGCGATAGCATTCGTATAAATCCCATCTTTTCCATATTCAATTGCGGCATTTTTTGTCATTCCGGAAACCGCGTGTTTACTGGCTACGTAAGGCATTTGGTTCACAACTCCTCGAATTCCTCCAACCGAAGCTACGTTAACAATTTTTCCTCCGCCATTTTTCTGCATCACTGGTATGACGTGCTTCAAACCGTAGTAAACGCCCATCAGATTGATGTCGATGACCTTTTTGAAGACGTTTATATCATAATCAACCAATGGCGCTTGTTTTCCTTCAATTCCGGCATTGTTGTAAAATCCATCGATCGTGCCAAACTCGGCAACTGTTTTTTCTACGTAATTTTTTACTGCTTCTTCATCCGAAACATCGGCCACGACCGTCAAAACTTTTCCGCCTTGAGCGATTGATTCGATTTCTTTTTTGGCTTTCTCTAAAGCTTCTTCGTTGTAGTCAACTATTGAAAGATTGGCTCCTTTTTGCGCGACAACTTTACTTGTTGCAAGTCCCAAACCCATTGCCGCTCCTGTAATCAATATTGTTTTTCCTTTGAAAGTACTCATAATTTAAATTTTTAATGACTTAAAATTACGACACGTATCGATTCAATCAAACCAACAAATCGTTAATTAACTTTATTTTATGCTTCCATATGAAGCAATGAATATTGAAACAACAAAAGTACTTTTTCACGAATTTTTTTAGCTAAAATCTTATCTTTACATAATTAAAATCTCAACCAATGAAACTATATCCAATTGAAGCTGGAAATTTTAAACTTGACGGCGGTGCGATGTTTGGCGTGGTACCCAAAACCATCTGGAACAAGACCAATCCAGCCGACGAGAACAACCTCATCGATATCGCAGCAAGATGTCTTTTGATCGAAGACGGAAATCGCCTGATTTTGATTGATACCGGAATGGGCGACAAGCAATCGGAGAAGTTCTTCGGCTACTATTCGCTTTGGGGAAGCCATTCCATTGATTCCTCCTTGGCAAGATATGGCTTCAACAGGGATGACATTACCGATGTTTTTATGACGCATCTGCATTTTGACCATTGTGGTGGAAGCGTGGTTTGGAACAAGGACAAGACCGGTTACGAAGTCGCTTTTAAAAATGCGAAATTCTGGAGCAACGACAATCACTGGGATTGGGCAACCCGACCAAATCCGAGGGAGAAAGCTTCGTTCTTGACAGAGAACATTATTCCTATGCAGGAAAGTGGCCAATTGGAGTTTATCAAAAGACCTGAAGGCGATTTGCTTAAAAATTCAGAATTGGGTTTTGATATCTTCTTCGCTGATGGACATACCGAAAAGATGATGATTCCAAAGATTCAATATCAGGATAAAACGATTTGCTTTATGGCAGATTTGTTGCCAACTGCAGGACATCTGCCTTTGCCCTATGTTATGGGTTATGATACTCGTCCCCTTTTGACTTTGCCTGAGAAAGCTAAATTCTTAACCGAAGCCGCTGAAAATAATTACTACTTGTTCTTGGAACACGACGCCCACAATCAAATTATCACTGTTGAAAATACCGAGAAAGGTGTTCGGTTGAAAGAAGTTTTTTCTTGTGAAGCGCTTTTGTAAATACAGATTAATCTTTCAAAATGACAAGCAACTTCCTAAAATAATGTTAACTATTTATTTGTTTGTAACAAAACAAAAGTATTTTTGACAAATCAATTAAAATTCAAATATTTAAATAAATGAAAATAGTAAAATTATCGTATTTATCACTCGTGGTTGCTTTAGCTTTAACGGGTTGTGGTACCTCAAAAGTGGTCACCTATAATGTTGACAAGCTTCCGTTAAAGAACGCGAAAATAAGCGATGATCAATTGAAAAGATGGAGCCATCTGGACATCTTGTCCGATACGATTCCCGGAATGAGTGTTGACAAGGCTTATGCCGAATTGTTGAAAGACAAGAAAGGCGTGAAAGTAATTGTAGGTATCGTGGATTCTGGTGTTGATATTGAGCACGAAGATCTGAAAACGGTAATCTGGACCAATTCAAAAGAAATTGCCGGAAACGGAATTGATGATGACAATAACGGTTACATCGATGATATCCACGGATGGAATTTCCTAGGTGACATTACCAAAGAACGTTTGGAATACGAAAGAATTGCCATGGACAAAACCTTGACGGATGAGGCCACCTACCTGAAAGCAAAAGGAATGGTTGATAAGAAACTAGGCGAATCTACACAAGGAAAATCTCAGATAGAGCAGACTTTGACCATAACTACTTCGTCAGACGAAGCGTTGAAAAAACATTTCGGAAAATCAGTTTATACTATTGAAGAAGTGAACGCAATAAGCTCTACAGATCCTGCAATCGCACAAGCCCAAAGAGTAATGAAACAAATGCTTTCTTACGGTTTGTCAGTAGAGGACTTGAAGAAGGAAATCCAAAAGGAACTAGACGAGACGAACGGATATGAAGCACATCTGAAGAAAAACTACAGGGCTGTCCTAGGTGACAATCCTAAAGACATCAACGACAAAAAGTACGGAAACAATAACGTAATTGGCCCGGATAAAAAAGAAGCGCTTCACGGAACCCACGTTGCCGGAATTGTAGCACAAGCGAGATACAATAATCTTGGAGGTGACGGTGTTGCTTCGAACAATGTAGAAATCTTGACCGTTCGTGCGGTTCCAGACGGAGATGAGTACGACAAGGACATCGCGCTTGGAATCCGTTATGCGGTTGACAATGGTGCGAAGGTAATCAATGGAAGTTTTGGAAAATCATTCTCTCCACAAAAACAATGGGTTTTTGATGCGATCAAATACGCAGAAAGCAAGGACGTGTTGATCGTTCACGCTGCTGGAAACGACGCAAAGGACATTGATGTTGAAGACAATTATCCAAATGATTCTGAAGACAAGAAGACTGAAATTGCAGATAACTTGATCACTATTGGAGCCTTGAATTTTGAATACGGAACAAACGTGGTGGCGAATTTCTCCAACTACGGTGCCTTGAATGTTGATGTTTTTGCTCCTGGAGTAAAGATCTACGCTACAACTCCAAATAACGAGTACCAATATTTGGCCGGAACTTCAATGGCTGCTCCAAATGCTGCCGGAGTTGCCGCCTTGATCCGTTCTTACTACCCAGATTTAACTGCAAGTCAAGTAAAACACATCTTGATGAACTCTGGAACAACAATCAATACAACTGTTCAGGTTGGAGGACCAAAAGGTGACAAGAAACCCTTTACGTCCTTATCCAAATCAGGAAAAATTGTAAATGCTTATACGGCTTTGCAAATGGCGGAAAAAATGTCAAAGAAAAAATAATCCTATCTGATATTCACTAACGGAAGGTTCACACCTTCCGTTTTTATTTATACCTATATGAAAAAAGCCCTTCTACTTTCATTCCTTTTTATTGGTTTGGGAAATGTATCTGCCCAAAGCACATCCTATTGGCAACAGCACGTTGATTACAAGATGGATGTTTCAATGGATGTAAAAACTTATCAGTACAAAGGAAAACAGGAATTGGTTTACACCAATAATTCGCCTGATACTCTAAGAAAAGTATATTTTCATCTCTACAACAATGCCTTTCAACCGGGAAGCGAGATGGATGCCCGGATAAAAGCTATTGCGGATCCTGACAGAAGGATGGTGAAAACCTTCAAGACAGCTGAAAAAACCACGAAAGAAAGCAGGATAAGCACCTTGAAACCTGATGAGATTGGTTTTCTGAAAATCAACAATTTCAAGCACGATGGTACTGTTGCAACAACAAAAACTACAGGAACTATCTTGGAGGTGGCACTTGCCAAACCAATCCTTCCAAAGCAAAGAACAACTTTTACATTGGATTTTGACGGACAAGTTCCGGTGCAGATTCGCCGTTCCGGGAGAAACAATGATGAAGGGATTGCACTTTCGATGGCACAATGGTACCCAAAATTAGCCGAATATGATTTCGAGGGATGGCACGCTGATCCTTACATTGCCAGAGAATTCCACGGTGTATGGGGGAATTTCGATGTAAAAATTACTATTGACAAAGACTATATTATTGGAGGTTCAGGCTATCTTCAAAATCCAAATGAGATTGGATACGGCTATCAGGACCAGGGTGTGGAAGTCAAGCACGGCAAAAAGACAAAAACGCTTACCTGGCATTTTCTGGCACCAAACGTGCACGATTTTACCTGGGCAGCCGACAAGGATTATATTCACGATACGGCACAGGTTCCGGGCGGTGCAAAGTTGCATTTCTTCTACAAGAACAATCCAGACATCATCCAGAATTGGAAAAATATGCAACCCAAAGCGGTCGAATTGATGCAATTCTACAATCAGATGGTCGGGAAATATCCTTACGATCAGTATTCCATCATCCAAGGTGGCGATGGCGGAATGGAGTATGCCATGTGCACACTTATTCTCGGAAACGGAAGCTTTGAAGGCTTGGTTGGCGTTACGGCTCACGAGATGGCACATTCGTGGTTCCAACATATACTCGCCACAAACGAATCCAAGCACGGATGGATGGACGAGGGTTTTGCCACCTTTATTGAGGATCTTGGAGTAAACCAGGTAATGGGCAAGAAATTGGAGAATCCTTTCGAGGGTTCTTATGCAGGCTATTTTTCAATGGTAAATTCAGGAAAGGAACTTCCACAAACAACGCATGCCGATCGATTTGATGAGAATCGCGTATACAGCATCACGTCTTATTCCAAAGGAAGTGTTTTTCTTTCGCAACTGGGTTATCTTATTGGTAATGACAAGTTGATGCAGACGTTGAGAAGATATTACAATGAGTTCAAGTTCAAGCACCCTACACCAAATGATTTCATCCGTGTAGCCGAAAAAGTCTCGGGAGCAGAATTGGATTGGTATCTTACAGATTGGACGCAGACAACCAACACGATCGATTATGGCATAAAGGATGTAAAGGAAAACGGAGCCAATACAACCGTAACGTTGGAAAGAATAGGCAGAATGCCAATGTCCATTGATTTGTATGTCGAATACAAGGATGGTACGGTAGAAACTTTTTATATTCCTTTGAGAATGATGTTCTATCAAAAGGAAAATCCCTATCCCCAATTCAAGAGAACCGTTCTTAACGATTGGGCCTGGGCCTTCCCTACATATGAACTTACCTTGAGTAAAAACAAGGGAGACATCAAGACCATCCTGATCGATCCGGGTCAGATGATGGCTGACATCAAGAAAGAAAACAACATTTATTCTTCAAATAAATAATCAAAAAAAAGGCAAACCTCACCAGTTTGCCTTTTTTAATGCTCTCTTTTGATTGAAAGAATTACCTTATTCTTCTGAAACACAAAACATCAGAGTTATTAAAATTTGTGTCACACTTTTTACCTGTATAAATTATTGCCCTATTTTCTTTTTAATTGACATTTGTCCAGCCGAACATCAAACCCCAATGATAAGTAGGCTGCCCCAAATCTACCTGAATTATGAAGAAAATTACTTTAGCCCTTCTCGTATTTGCTTTCACAAATGCATTTGCCCAAAATACCGTAATTTATAATACCGTATTTCCTGCCGGTCCTGCCCCTGTTGGATGGACCACGGAAATTTTAAGTGGTGACGATGTTGATGATTACAATTGGTATTTTGGAGAATATGTCCTTCCTGGATCTACATCCTTCTCTGCCCCAGCTGCCGTTTTCAATGACGACATCGCCTTTTCAGAAACCTACAACGAAGTGGTGCTGAATTCTCCCGTATTCAATCTGTCCGCCTACACAAGTGTTTTCCTGTCGTTTGAATATGGTTTGAACAGCATTAACAATACCGAAACATTAACCGTAGAGGTTTTTAATGGAGGCCAATGGATGCCCGTGCTGATCGTGAATGAAGTAACGCCTCCAACTTTTACAGAACCAATTGACGTGACGGAATATTTAAGCGAATACTTCCAAGTACGCTATACCTATCATGACGGAAACAGCCAAAGCATGGGAGCCGGAGTAACCAACTTCAAACTCGAAGGAACGTACGATCAATTGCCTAACGATGATGTTTCCGGGGCAATTGCACTATTGTGTGGTTTTAGCGGTTCAGGCACAACAATCGAAGCAACTGCCGAAACCGGTCTTCCTATCTGCAACAATGTAGATGGGAACACAAAAGGTGCGTGGTATAAATTCTCCAACCTTCAGAACCAATCTTCAGTTACGGTAAGCTTATGCGCAACTGCGGCTGATTTCGACAGCCGCCTCAGCATTTTCAAGGAAGAACCGGATGCATTGACTTGTGTGACTGCAAACGACAACAGTTGCGAAAATCTTAGCAGTGCCACCTTCCATAATGATGGCATCTCCACCTACTACATTTTAGTTTCTGGTGAAGGCGAAACGACCAGCAGCTTTACTATTTCACTGACTTGTGCTTCAATCGCTCCATTAAACGATGATATCATCAATGCAATTGATGTAGACCAATTTGAACAGCCCTACACCGATTATGCCGTTCCTTTAACCAATGCTACAATAGAGGCAGATGCCTTGGATTTTGCAGAAACGGGTTGCGACATCGGTTCTTGGCAGCAAAATGTTTTCTATAAATTTACAGCAACTTCAAGTGGTGAAGTAGCAATCAGCCTTGGAACGCCAAATCCCGGTGGCTTCAGCTTGATCATGTTTTACGAAGCTCCTGATGAAAATGCCACAATTGCGGATCTGGTGTGGGTAGACCAGGAAACAAATGCCTGCAATGCAATGTCTGATTACAGGACGATCAATACGGTTGCCGGAACTACTTATTATATTGTCTTGTATATGCCGGACACCAATTCGGATGTGACAATAGATATTTCAACCGCATTACTTTCTTCAAATGAAAACACCCTCAAGGGCTTTAGTTTTTATCCAAATCCAGTTGCAGATCTCCTGCATGTCAATGCTGCTGAACCAATAGAAAAACTGATCCTCTATAACATGTTGGGACAAAAGGTAAAAGAATACAACCCTTATGGCTTGAATCTTAGTATAGATGTGAACGAAATAGCAGCTGGAAGCTATATACTAAAAGCAACGGTAAATAACCAAATCGGAACTTATAAATTTCTTAAGAAGTAGTTTACTGTTAATCAAACCCATTTCGTTATCATCCCGGAACTTATGTTTCGGGATTTTTTTTGCCAAAATTTTAGTGCATGGCGTTGATACGGATACTGGCTTTGATCAATGCCAAGGCCTTGATTTTAGAAAGCTCGACATCTTTGTCCTGGTGGTGCTTGTTCTGGCTTACAAGCCTTACAAAGCCTTCCTTTTCTGCTTTTTGGATATACTTCACAGTAATATATTCTTCCCCGCTCATATCAATGCTCAAGAGATACATCTCGCCCCAAAAAATTTCGTTCTTGATGTCATGGATTTCCTTGTACAGCACAATATCACCACTCTTGAGTAACGGATACATACTATCTCCCGTCACATAAACGGCACCGTCACACTTTGGCAGGTGAGGAATCGAAATATGATCGATCGGCTGCTGTGCTTTCGAATCCTGGAACAAAGGAACCAATCCTGCCACGGCTTCAATATCGTACAATGGAATGTGCTGGCTCTCTATCATATTGTCACTCTTCAGGCGAAAAGTTTCAATACTCCTGTTCTGCAGGACATCTTCACCATTTACCAGCATTTCTCCCTGTCCCGTCAGCAACCAATTCGGATTGATGTCTGCGTAAACATTCATGATATTCTCCAACACATTCGATCCTATACTCTTTCCTTCTTTCACTGCCTTGGAAATACTTCCCCTGCTCGCTCCCAGGCTATTTTCAAACGCATAATAGCTGATTTTTTTCCGCTCTATGTACTGCCCAACTCTTTCAGAAACCATATCATTTTATTTTAAAAGACAGACAAAATTAGGAATAAAATCTGAACAAGCAACATATTCGATTATTTTATTCCTATTAAAAACAAAACAGAAGCTTTTTTTCACATATAAAGTTTTATCATTTTTCTGACACAGAACACATTAACAACCTAATTATAAACTTAATAAACAACTTAAACCTCAGAATACGAAGATTTACAACACATTAAAAAATATTTGAAAAAAATCTTATTTTTAATTTTATTGTTAGATTTATTTCTAATAGTTTTGCAGTGTGATTGAATCAAAAAATACATTACAAAGCAACTAATCCGGAAAGTGAATTTGAAAAAATGTTTTTTCTTCCAATCACAAAGAAATTAATCTAACAATATAAAATTAAAAAAATGAGTACTGAAATTAAAAATACGCTCTTCCGATTTGTTTCCATGAGGGCACCAGAATTATCCAATGATAGCGAACAAGGCACTCGATTTGTGCTCAGGCCTTGCACATTGGACAGCCAATTCGATATTGTCAAGGAAAAACCAATCAAGCTAAAAGCATTCAAGGAAGAAATAAGCGGGGAAGTATTCATCCCAGAAACAGCCTCTTCCCTTAAGATACTCTTGGATCAAGAGCTATATGATTTCTCCATCTGGCTCGCAAAAAACAAGATCGGCTATACAAAAACGGCATTAGCCGAAAAAATCAGCCCATCTGTTGCTATCGTAAAACCCACAGGACAATCTCTTATTGATCTGGATGCTCAGAAATCGATTTTATGGGACAATCTCTTCTACCAAGTGGTCACCCATAAGGATTTCTATGCCAAAGAAATTGCAATGCAGCTATTACATGCGCTCCATATAATCGAAAACTACGAAACAGGCAATCATGAAAAAAATGCATTGCTGATGAAGGCCCGTGTCGTCTTGCCAAAGGAGTTCTTTGTTGATGAAGTTGCTGAAGAAACAAATACAACCTTTTCTACTCTTTCAACCGAACCAAGAGTTGCCTTGCTACCCAACCGCATCATGCAGAAACAGCACGTGATTGCTTATGCGGAAGATGAAACCCAAAGACTGGAAAACCTCAAGGCAGATTTGAAAAGAGTGCAAAAGCAGTATGTGAAGGATTATGCCGAACAATTGAAACAAGCACAGGACGACTACCAGGCTACCATAAAACCAACTATGGATGCGCATAAAATAGCCGTAGAAGCTTCCCTGCAAAATTGGTGTTCCGTTAGAAACCCCCAGCTGGAATACGATCCCAAAGATCCTTGCAGCAGCCCTCCTGTTGTCCCTGAACCTCCCCTGCCTGCCTTTAATTTTGTTTTCGATGCCGAAATGGACCTCGACTACCTTGGTGCCCCTGGAAGATTATCAGAAGAAAGCCTTGAATTGCTTACAACACTGACCGATCAAAACAACCTTCAAGCAAGAGGACCCATCGTAGCAGGATTGAATTTCGAAAAGAAAAGCATCTTGGAGGATACCGACAGTTTTTCGAAAACTTTCAACAGTATCGATTCGCTTATTGCCAGCAACACGAAACTTATCGTAGAGAACACGGAAATGGACGGGAATAAATTTACAAGTGTTGGCGGTATCCTGATACCGATTTCCAATCATGATACTGTTGTCAATCCGTTTGAATATGAATTATCTACCAATACCCTTATAACCGGCGAACAAAAGGTAATGCTTTCGTTTGAAGTTCCTGATCGTTCGTGGGAAATGGAAAGTTTTTCCTATACTTTCGATAAAGGTCCCGAAACATATTCCAACCTGATTTCCCAATCGGGCAAGATTGGCAACCATATAGTATTGAATTCACTTCCGCTAGGAAATGTGAAAGTAAACGATACCGTGAGAGGTGCCTTCAGTGGAGAAATCCGATTCTTGAATGGTATAAAAAAAGACATAACCATTGGAGACCTGAGCCTGGGCAACACGCTGATCGGACAGCTGATCAATACCGCACAAATTGACGTAGATGAGAACGATCGATTTGTTCCTGCAGGATTTGGCATAAAACAGTTAGGAATTGCCGATTATAAAAGGGTCGAGCAGTCCGTGCATTGCTATGTTGAAGGCGAAGTGGCGCATATTGAGAACATCATGGCCCGCGAATACAAGGAGAAATCTACCAGGAGATTACGCAAAAGCGAAAACACTACAACTTCGTCCTCCGAGTCAGAAAGAGAACAGCTGACAGATACGACGTCTACAGAACGTTACGATATGCAAAGCGAGGTGGCAAAGGTCATCCAACAGGCCAATGATCTTTCCGCTGGGACTCAATTCTCTAGAGACGGAGTAGTTAATTTTAGTGGCTATGCCAATTTTGCAACTCACAACTCCAAGGAGGAAAGTACCCGCCTATCCGTTGCCCAAGCAAAAGAAGTAACCGAAAAAGCCTTGGACAGGATTGTCAACAAGGTAAAAGAAGAGCGTATTGAAAAAATCGTGGAAGAATACGAAGAAAACAACAAGCATGGTTTTGACAATACCCAAGGCGACAAGCATGTCGTAGGCGTTTACCGCTGGGTGGATAAATTGTACAAGAACAAGGTGGTCAACTACGGAAAACGACTGATGTTTGAATTCATGATTCCGCAACCAGGCAAGCTCCACTCCTTAGGAATGAAAGAGGGCATAGAAAAGCAATCCCAGCTGGAAGAACCAGAAGACCCTAGGACATTTCAACTACAAGGAAGGCTTTTGGGAGGCAGCCTCAATTTAAAGGATTATTCGAAAGTCAATGATACTACTTTGAAATATTGGGCTTCAAGATACAATGTTGAAATTTCCAGTATACCAACAGCATCATTATCTGTGGGCAAGGAATTTAGTTTTGATAGTTTGCAAAGAGGTGAAACATCAATGTCCTGGTCTGGAAAAGAAACCCTGACAATACCAGATGGTTATAAGTCAATTGACGCAAGTGTTTCTGTTTCGGGAGCTGCAATGTCTGGTGGTAATTGGGCTCCATACTTGGGCGCATCAGTTGGTAACTTAAAGTTTTACAGAAGCTATGGAGTAAACGAAAATGCTAACCTCCAAAAGCAGGGAACAGAGACTATGGAGCATTATGAAAAAAGTATCCCGATTTCTGCATTTGCAATTACCCAACATGTTGGAATATTTAATGTAAGTGTAAAATGTGAATTGACAGAAGAAGCAAGAAAAAATTGGCAGCAGGAAACTTTCAAGTCCATTATTGATGGATATGAGGATGCCGTCGTGCGATTCAAGGAAAGAGAAGCCGAGGAAAAGCAAAAAGCAGGTGCTATCAAAGGGACCAATCCTGGTTTTTACCGTCAAATTGAAAACACCATATTACGTAAAAACTGTATCTCGTATATGATTGATAGGAAGACTGGCGCGAAAAAAACTTATGGTTTGCCTATGGCCGGTGGTGACAGCTTTACAGACTATGAAGTCAATCTGAATCAAGATCTGGACAATTATGCAGCGTTTGTAAAATTTATGGAGCAAGCGTTTGAATGGGACTTGATGTCCTATAATTTATATCCTTTTTATTGGGGAAGTAAAACCGATTGGGCATCGTTATACCAATATGATGAATCAAACGACCCATTGTTCCGCAACTTCATGCAGAGCGGGATGGCAAGAGTGGTTGCCACTGTCCGTCCAGGTTTTGAAGATGCAGTTCGCTACTACCTCCAAACAGGGAAAATATGGAACGGTGGAGAAGTGCCTTTGATCCACGAGGAATTATACATGTCCATTGTTGAAGAATTGGACGATCAGGAAGGAAAACAGGAAGGAAAAGCCTGGATCACGCGACTACCGACTTCGCTTACCATCCTGCAAGCCGACAGTATTGGTTTAAAAGTCGGAAAGGCACTGCCTTGCAATTGTGAGGATGAAATCAATGAAGAAACGTATGAAAATCCGGAAGATGCATTGTGTTCAAGCGAGATCAAACCAGAAGAAGGAAACACTTTAGCCGGAACACTTTCTGCCAAAGCACAAAACAACATCACCAGGGTGGTAAGAGTCGCTTATGCAGTAACAGGAGAGGACAATACGCTCGCAAAAGTGTTGGATGCCATCAATACTGGACTTCCTTATCCCGTAAAATTCACAATATTGGAAGAGGAGAATTATATCATCACGGCATCTCCTCAATTCTCTCCATCTGTAGAAGGTTATGTATCACCTGTTTTCAAATACAAGGTCGTAAATATTGGCAAAAACAAAACTGGAGAGCATTATGGCTTTGAAGGAATCCCGTTAACTTCTGGCAACTTGGAACTCATCTATTCGAATGAAGCTGCCGTAAACGATTATCTGGAGAATCCCAGTACACAATTAGTCGATTTGGGCTGGGACATTACAGGAACAACAATTTCTGCTTTTATTAATACTCTTGAAGAGCCCATTGCCTTGCAAGACCAGGAAGATGGCTATGTAATTGTCAAAGCAACGGATAATGATGCTCCAAAAACTTACTTGTTTATCGGACAAGGTGGCTCTTATGGTATGTTCGATAGGTCTGCGCAGGAAGCTTACTTTGTCTTGCTGAATCAAACGCACATGACTTCCGAAGAAACATTTGTTTTCACAGACAATCAAAAATTTCCTTTGGAAAGAACGGCTAAAAATGTCTTGTTGGTCACTGTAAATGGTCAAAAATTAAACAGGACCGGCTCAGATGTCCAATATGGCATCACTGCAGATAACGAATTGGAGATAGTGGATAGTTTAACGGTTGGAGATGTAGTCAACATCATCTACTATTATAGCTAAACAAAATATTTGAATAATAATTCTGCAACAGGAAGCAATGACAAGCCATCTCCTGTTGCAGATAATTTTAAAAAAATAAAAAATGGAATCAAACATAAAAATAAAAAAAGGACAGATAGAAGACTATGCTGTCCACAAGACAGGTGATGAAACAATTGATGGAAAGAAGAACTTTACGATCAACCCGGGCGTTTCGCATACCGAGGATTTGAATTCAGTTGTAAATCTTGCACAAACAAGAGATGAAATTTCCCTCAAGGTCAATCCCTTGAATCAAGCCATCGAAGACTTGCTGGTTGCGGTTGATCTTAATGAACAGATTGCAAAAACCACCAATTTCACCCTTGATGATTCCCATCATAAAGTGACTCTTTTTTGCAGTTCATCCACCTCAACAATCAACATCACGGTTCCCGATATACTTCGTCCTGATTTTGTTTGCTTTCTTTTCAATCAAAACACGGCCGTTGTAAATGTTGTTGGCTCTGGACAAGCTGCCTTGGTTGCTCCAGAGGGCACAATATTAGAGTACCGCAAGCGTGGAATGATCGAACAGATCATGGGGAGCAAAAACTTTTTAGTAACCGGTGAATTTTCATAATCATGATCACGAAAAAAGACATCTATGGAGGACGAACTTCACCACCGCCAAATACATTTATTGGGGGTGTGGCCAGTAGTTTGTCCACAAAAAACCTACTTGCTAGCAAACTTGGAATTTCTCCAACCAGGATCAAAAGTTTCAGGATTGTCAATGATGAGGTGCAGGCTTATATTGAGGGAACTTATTCAATTCCAGCTAATGCCTTTCAAGGAAACACCTCTATAACACATTTCAATGATAGTGAAGGTCTAGTCAATACAATTTTATACTCAGCATTTAATAATGCAACCTTTTTGATTTCTGTTTATTTCCCTAAAGTTATATCTATTCAAGGAGGTGGATTTGCATCGGCAGGGGCATTTAACGGATGTGCTAGACTTGAAAGTATAAATAGTCCAAAAGTAAACAGCATTGGCACATATTCTTTTGGTAATTGTGTAGCATTGACATCTATAAATTTTCCTTTAATTACGATTGTTCCTGGTTACTGTTTTGCTTCCAACATTAATTTGATTACAGCAAATTTTGGTAATATCTCATCAATTGGAACTAATGCATTTAATGGATGCTCAAAATTAGTTTCGGTAAATTGTAGTTATGCCAATAGTATTGGTAGTTCTGCATTTAGAAATTGCTCAATGTTAACCAATATAGGTATTTTGCAAATTTCATTGCTAGCTAATAACGTTTTTGATGGCTGTAGTTCACTAACTAATGTTTCTGCACCTATGGTTACCCAAATAGACTATCAAGCATTCAGTGGCTGCTCGAATGTTATAAATTACAATTTCCCTGAACTTGTTACATTAAGTGATAGTGGTTCGATAGTTAACACCTTTTTAAACAATTCTTCTTTAGACCATTTTTATGCTCCAAAACTAAAAACAATGGGCACTGGAGGTCTTAACAATATTTTCTTCGGAATAAAAATGGGTGCGACAATATCTGTCAACATAACATTATTAACCATTAATTCAGGCTCTGTAGATGCTGATTTAGCTTACGCTAAAACCCGAAATGCAATAGTAAAATTTTATGATGACGATGGAAATTACATTTCAACCCTTTAATAAATCAATAATCTCTACTGCCTAGGTTTAAAAACTTTGGATCAAGAATACTGTTAAATTTAAAAATAAAGAAAAATGAACTCAAACATAAAAATAAAAAAAGGACAAATAGAAGACTATGCTGTCCAGAAAACAGGCAATCAGACAATTGACGGACAAAAAACCTTTACCGTCAACCCGCAGGTTTCACATACTGAAACCCCCAATGCAGTAGTCAACCTGGAACAGGTGAGGGCAGAAATGGCCAATGCTATACAGGAAACTACACTCGATACCGTACTAGGTACAGGAAATACTTCTGTAAAAAACATCATCCTCGAAAAACCATCCGAAGCCAATGATCTGGCCCTCTCAGCCGATGGATTTGAATTTGCAAATTACGGAGGCGACATTGACAATCTAACCTTAAAATGGACGACTCCAGGGGACGGGGAGCTTTTTGGCACCGAGATAGAATTGCCCAAGAAATCAGGAACATTGGCTGTCATAGAGGATATTTCCTCCCTGGGGTTGCAAGAAGTCTTGAACAATAACAGTTCAGGAACTTCAGAAACGGATATCTTTATACAAAGAAGCGGAGGAAACGGAAGCATACAGATCAACGATGAGCAGGGTGTCGTAATAGGTGGCCAGGCGAAAGGAGTAATATTAAATGGTGATAGTGATGGCGTAAAATTAGGTGGCTCAAAAATAGAATTAAATGCCTTGTCTCATTTCAACGCTCCTGCTTCTTTCAACTCGCCCCTACTTTTCCAGAAATTCAATTATGAGGAAGGCTCTTATGAAACCTCAGCGGTTATAAGCAATGAGAGCGGTACTATTACTATTACCTCATCAAACGAAACCGGTATTCATTATAGTGCTGATTATTCGGATAATTTTACTGACAGGAGTTTGGTTGACAAGGCATTCGTAATTAATAATGCTGTCGGGAACCTGCAACAAACCCTTGACAAAGGAAGTCAAGCCGCACTTGATGGTGACTTTTCTTTACAGAAATCTATGGGAGGTGGGAGCATTTCAATTGATGATGATGGAGTAATGTTAAGCGGTCAAGCCAAAGGAATAACACTAAACGGTGGCAACGATGGCGTGAAACTAGAGGGTCAAAAAATCGAATTGAACACTTCCCCTTATTTCAATGCCACTGCCCTTTTTAACGCCCCTGTTCTCTTCCAGCAATTCAATTCTGAAGACGGCTTATATGAAACCTCAGGGGGTGTAAATACTGTAGAAGGTAATGTTACCATTACATCATCAAACGAAACGGGTATCCATTATGCAGCCGACTATTCTGATAATTTTACAGACAGAAGCTTGGTCGACAAAGAATTTGTCATTAATAATTCGGGAGGAAATTTACAACAAACCTTGGATAAAGGCAGCGAAGCCAATTTTACCTCGGACTTGCTGTTAAGAAAGATCTCAACCGAAGAAGCCATCGGAAATCTTGGAGAAATACAAATCACCGATAGGATTACATTGAACAACAATGGTGGTGAAGGCATTACCATCAATGGTCATAACGAACCTATAAAATTGTACGGATTATTTGATATTGGAGGCTATGGACACACCATAGTAACTAAATCTTCTGAAATTGACGGCAACCATTCCAGTTATTTGATCATAGGAGACGGTAATCATTATAACACCTATAACAATTATTTAAAAATAGGCTATAAGGATTCTTATACGGAAGCAAATACAAAATTGAAGGGAACCAATCTAGAAATAGAAGCGAACGGCACAGTCAAAATTAAAGGTGCCGTTTTAGACATCAGTCCTTCTAATGTTACTTTTGATGTAATGGGCCAGTTTTCAATTGGTTCCTCAAGCAATGAAGATTTTATTGGGATGACCTACGGCAGTGATTATTCAGAAAATTATACAGACAGGAGTATTCCAGATGTTGGGTATGTAAATCAGGTTGTAAAAGCAGCTTCTGAAGTAACCCTGAATGTTCAAAACTTGCTGACAGGATCAACCAATATTGCTTTAACCGCAGACAAAAACACCAACTATTTTGCAAATACAGGTACGGCAGCAGTCTGGACATTGCCAGCAGTTTTCGGAAATACGAGCAAGCGGTTAATCCTCGTAAACAAAGGATCTGGTACTATTACACTAAATACGAATGGAACAGATCCTGAACTTTTTGATGGTACCGAATCAAATCAAGCAACTTTGATTCCAGGTGCGACCTTTAATCTCTATTGCGATGGAGTCCACTGGGTAGCATTACACTAAATTAATTTATAACCCCGATAGCACCCTCCCGGCCAGAGCCTGAAAACCCTGGCCCGGAACGCTATTCCCTATAAACAAAAAATATGAACAATTATGACCAATACGATCAGGAGAGCCAAGCATTGCTTAATGGTATACAAGCCTTGAGTTTTGATGAGGTTTTGGGTGCAAAGCAGAAGAATCCATATAAAACCCAAAGTATACACAAAAGTTTTCAAGAGATTACTTTCGATAAAAAATATCAAAGAGGTAAATGCCTCGAACATGTTGATGAATTTTACAATGGTAGAACAGATGTCAATTCACTGGTAAGCTTTATAAAGAACAATAAGAATACTTCAAACGCATTCTTTTTTTATGAAAGTTTTGCGTTGTCCCCATCCACTTATACTTTAGGTGTCAGTCCTACAACTATGAGTACAGTTTATAGCAGAAATAAGCCCAATACCCCTTTCAAGTACGCAAACCCAATTACAGGCAATGAACAAGTGGCTTACCTCGATGTTTCTTTGAACAAGAGAGCCTGCTATGTAGGTATGGATAGTCCTGGTTTTGTGTTTTTTATTAGTCCTCGAAAAAAAACGATTTCTTTCGAGATGCGTTTTATATATGCCGATGCTCTGGATAAGAAGAATTATGACGTGACTCCAGATATAGAAGCTGACTTCACTATTGAAAACAAATACATTGCCATAACGATAGCAACAACTAAGGCTGATGATATATTAGCTTTGGCAGAAGAGTTAGGAAGGTACGACTTTGTAAAGAGTCAAATAAAAAAGACTTTTTTACAAAGATTGAAGGCTACAGATGAACCTTCAGAATTAAAGTTTCTATATGAAAATGTTCCTGAGTTATTTGCTAATGAAATCGGAACGGATTTAGGATATCCTTTACTATTCGATCATTTTAAAATTCTAACAAATTATGATCATCTCGGGTATCTTAGTGGTTGGAAAGATTCAAGCAATGCACTTGTAAAAAATCTACAATGTTTAATAGCTTATAATACAAGACTACTTGCTGATTTGGTAAAAGATCCCCAACTGGTAAGACAAGTCTACATCAATCTAGATGGCCAATCTGAAATAGGTGGGATGATGATAAGCAATAGGACAATATATTCCACAATCTTGTCATCAATATGTCTAGTCAACGGATTCAAAGATTTAAAATTTACAGGAAAAACCTTCATATATGGCAATGGATACAAACTAGACAGTAATGTAAATTGGCACAATGATGATGGCAATGATGTTATTTTTTTAAAGCAACAATTAGTAAAAACCAAACCCGTAAAAAAAACAATTGTTACTGGAATTCCCGGCGGTTCTAATAATCAAGACTATGAAGGAACTGAAACTCATACCGAAGATGTGGATTCAGGAGCCTATTATGGTCCTTTGGATATTATTGCATTTATTAATTACAATCAGGAAAATCCAACAACAGAGTATGTGCCAGCCATCTTCCTCAAATCCATTTCCGATGAAGAAGAATGGATCTATATCAACCGTATGATAAGGATCGGAATTGATGTTGCTGCCATAGTTTTAGGGATTGTCACATTTGGAAGCTTAAGTGGTTTTTGGGCTGTTGTTGCGGGAGTAGATATTGCTTTGGCGGGAGTAGATGCCATAATGCAGGCAAATTATGATGAGATAAAGGCTGCCAGTCCAGAAGGAGAAAAATTTCTTCAAGCCTATGAGCAATTCGTACTTGCGGCAGGAATAGTAACCGGTATCCCTCTATTGGTTTCTGCTCCAAGTGTATTGGCAGGATTGGCCAAACTCACCACAAAAACAGTAGCTGGTTCAAGAAATTTTGTACGAGCTGCCATCACAAGGGCAATACTTGAAATAAATATTGCTAATTTTACCAAAAACACTGTAAAAGAAATTATCTATGGCGAGGAGGCGTTAAAGCTTTCCGGAGTTCATTTTAATGCCGCTGGTATTACCCGCTTGCAAGAACAAGGCGTCTTGTTTGTAAAAGGCGTTGATTTTGATGGAAAGGTTGCAGGATATGCTGCCATCTACAAAGGTGAGGTTATTGCACAAGGAACGGCAAAACAGGTTCGGGATGAATTAAAAGATCTTTGGACAGCAAGGAATGCAAAGTTGACGACAATGGTCGACGAAATTCTAAACAAGGTTCAAACTATTGTAGGCAAATACAGTAAACGATCCTTCAATCCTAAAAAGGCAGGTGGAGAAATATTAAATCTTTCATGGAGTAATGCAAAGATTACCAAAGAAGGAATTGAGATTGTTAAAAAGCATTTAAGTAGATTTGAAGACATTGCTGCTAATAGAAAAATGATTGAACGATTAGAAAAAATTGAAAGCGGTAAACTACAAGTTTCCGATTGGGATAAACAATTTTTTACACACGAAACCAGGGAGTTTGAAAGATATAAAGAACTTGGTTTTGAGAACACAAAGAATGATTTAATCCCTGATGAAGTATATAATAATGCACACTCAGCAACTTTAGAAGATTATAAAATATATGAACTAGATAAAAATGGTAAAAGACAATTATACCATCCAGAGGTGAATGAAGTTGATTTTTTATCTGAAGGAGAAAGAAAAATATTAGGACTATAAAAATAAAATGATGGAAAGTAAAATTAGATTATTAAAAGTATTAGAAACAATACATAGAGCAAATTCAAAAATAGAAGTAAAAAGATTAGAGCAATTACTTAATACAAGTCTTTTTAATACAGAAAATGACGAACCTCTTTGGGGCAATGAGTTGTTAGCTTTATTAAATGAAATGAAAGGTGAGAATAAAATTTTTCAAGATGGTGAAAAAAAATATTCAATTACTCAAAAAGGATTGGAATATTTAAAACAAAAAACAGATTGAAATGAAAAAGGCTACTCTAACAGTAGCTTTTTTCTTTTTCACCGTTAGAGAAACCCGACCGTGCGGATATCCACAACAGTTAGCGCGGATTTGCAACCATAAGTGTTCGAACCCCCCAAACTGTTATGTTTGAGAGCAAAACAAACTTATGGAATTAGAAGAAGTTTTAAACTATATTCCAAAAGAAGAATTAGAGAAACTATCGCTCAATTATAAAGTTGACCACCAAGTAAAGAAGCTCCACGGTCAGAGTATGTTCCAGCTATTGCTCTTTTCTATGTTGAATGTCAAGCAGAATAGCTTGCGTGTAATAGAAGAATTTTATCATTCTCTTGCATTCCCCGCTACCGCGCGAATCCGTTCGCGTGGCTGTTATAAATTCTACTCTTAACTTGGATGATGTTAATTACATTTGAGTAAAAAAGTGCAGAAACTATAAGCTCCATAAATTTCAATGATTTAGAGCTTTGTTCTTGACACGTAAGTAGTCCGCGCTAAGGGATTCGCGCAGTAACGGTGGGGGGAGTGGTTTAAGCAAACTAAAGAATTGTTTACATCAGTTTACAACAAAACTGTATTAGAAGGCTGGAAGTCTTTAGCTAAATTTTTCAAAACAGAAAAAATAATTAATCTACAAAAAAAAGGACTTGAAAAGGCAGGTTTTAGTGATGATGTAAATGGAAATAAAAATGTTTTCAATTATATTTTAGCTGTAGCCAATAAAAATGTTTCGAAAATCAAGCAAGGAGAATGGTTTGTTACAACAATCAAAGGTCCAAAAGGCAAAGCAACAATAATGACTCAATGGCAGAAATTAGATAATGGAAAGATATACCTAAAAACAATTAAAATATTTTAAAAAATGAAAGAAGATTATAGTAATTATACGGATGAGAATTTAATCAAAGTTATTAATGAAGGCTTGGATTTGGATGAAGAAGTGTTTTTTGTGCTACCAGAATTAGGGAAAAGAAATCATCCAAAAACAAAAGAGCTTTGTTTGGAAGCATTGAATAGGGATCTAGGATTTGATGAATATTTTGTTTCATCAGTATTAAGCACCTTATATTTTTTCGACGAAGATGTGGCATTAGATTTTGCTAAACAAAATTACACCAAGTTTCAGATTCATTCTATGGGCAGAATAAGTCTCTTTGTTATGGATGGATTCGGATGAAGAAAGCCAATCTATAAAGAAAATAGAGTTTATCAGAATTATAAAAAAACATTTGAAAACTTTAAAACAGAAAGAGATTGAAGAAATTTCTGATTATGATAATTTTATAGAAACATATAAAAATATTTAATACCCACTAGAGCGAGTATCTTGCTCGTACCTACAAGCAAAAGTCATTTCTTGTTGAAATGACTTTTGTTATTTAAAAAACAATTCAAAACCCGACCCATGGATATCCACAACAGTTAGCACGGTTTTACAATCCGTGACAACAAACAAAATCAAACAGCAAAACCCATGAATCCATAGCTTTGCTATTTGAAAAGGTTTAGAAAATAAATTGGATATTAATAGCGCAAAGCCCTTTATCTAATATTTTGACTGTTAATATTTTCTAATAACAATGTAAATATTTAGATTTTATTCTTATATTTGTATGCAATTTAAACAAAAATGGTAATAGACACTCCAACAAAACAACGTATAGCAAAACTGCATCCTTCAGTACGGGAAGAAGTAACCACAATAATAGCTGAATGTGATAAAGCCCTAACTGGAAAAGCAAAAATCCGAATCACCCAAGGTGTTAGAACCATTGCCGAACAAGACGTTATGTATGCACAAGGCCGGACAGCACCAGGCAAGAAGATCACCAATGCAAAAGGTGGGCAATCCATACACAATTATGGTTTAGCCGTAGACATCTGCCTTATTGTTAACGGAAAGGCCTCCTGGGATACCGCAAAAGATTGGGACAATGACCAAATAGCAGACTGGTACGAATGTGTGAAAATTTTCGCACTCCACGGCTGGGAATGGGGAGGCAACTGGAAAACCTTCAAGGACATGCCCCATTTTGAAAAACGGAATTTCAACAGCTGGAGAAAATTATCAAAGCTTAAAAAAGACAAGAACGGATACGTAATTTTACCCTGAACAACGGAAGAGCAAAAACGACAATCCAAGTTATTGGCCGGCAACGGCCGCGACTTTTATAAAAGAACAAAAAGAAACAATGACCCCAGTCCCAAAATCTAAATCTACAAAAGCAATGGCCAAAAAAATCAGAATCCTCAGCCTTGATGGCGGAGGTATCCGCGGCATCATCACCTGCGTCATCCTCAAATACATCGAGGAGCAACTGCAGAAACTTGATCATCCCAACGCAAAAATAGGCGACTATTTCGACCTTGTTGCCGGAACCAGCACGGGCGGCATTTTGACCTCTGTCCTGCTCTTTCCCGGCAACGACAAGAAAGCAAAATATTCCGTGGAAACTGCCCTTGACCTATATGCAAAGCACGGCGAGACCATCTTCAATGTTTCCTTCTGGCAGCACATCATCAATCCGTTCGGACTTTTCAGCGAAAAGATCTCACAGCACGGCCTGGAAAAGCAATTGAACGAGGTATTCAGCAACCTGCAACTCAAGGATTTCATAAAGCCGAGCCTCATCACCTCCTATGACATCTTCCACCGCAAGGCAAAATTCTTTACCAGTCATGAAGCCCATTCAAGCCTTGAGAATTTTTATGTGAAAGATGTCTGCCGTGCCACATCTGCAGCACCTACCTATTTTGAACCTGCAAAGATAAAATCGCTCTACGGCCAGGAATTTACACTGATCGATGGTGGTGTATATGCCAACAATCCGGCCTTGTGTGCTTATGCAGAAGCCCGAAAAATCGAATTCTCAAAAGTCCTCAATGATCCCCTGAAGAGGGATTTTCCAAAAATTTCCGAGATGATCATTGTCTCCGTAGGAACAGGCGAAGTATTAAAGCCTTACACCTTCAAGCAATTTGAAAAGGCAGGAAAAGTAAAATGGATCCAGCCCTTGATAGACATCCTGCTTTCGGCCAATGTCGAGACAACCGATTACCACATCAGGAAGATGTACGAAACCTTGGGTTCCAGAAATGCAAAGAACTACCATCGCTTGATGCCATCGCTCAAAAATGCCTCCCCGGAAATGGATGATGTATCGTCAAAAAACATATACGAACTCATCCAGGCCGGACTTGCCTACGTAGACCAGCATAGGACAGAATTGAACGATATCGCCAAGAAGCTCATCAAGCACTCCTAGAATTCTATTTCGTAAATTATGGAATAGAATTTGTAGTTTTGCCGATATAAATCAAAAACCATGAAACTTTTAAAAACCCTTATCCTATCCTGCCTTCTATGTTTTTCAATAACAGAAGCATCCGCCCAGGTATACCGCTTCAAGGCCGACAGCTACAGCGTCATGGAAAAGAAAGACAATGGAAACTGGGGCGAATGGAGCAAGTTTCAAAACTCGACGGTAATGATCACCTTGGACGGAAAGAACGACAAGGTAACCGTGAACTCCCAGGAAATACAGTATTACAAGATCTTGGCCTATGGAGAAAAGGTTGTTACCAAGGACGATGAAACCATCCCATTGAAATGTGCCGACCTCAACGGAAATCTGTGTACCCTTCTGATTGTAACGCGAAAAAATCAGGACAACCGCAAGCAGTTCTATATCAACTATGAGGATGTGAAGATTGTCTACAACGTCTATAATTCTAAATAAGTCAGAGCGGAAAAACAACACCTGCTTCAATATTCAGCGTATTGAAACCCGCATTGGAGTTTTGCAGTCCCGCATTGGAAGTATGCCGCACATTGGGACGAAGATCAAACGTTACTTTTTTGGACTTTAAAGAAAAACCTATGCCAAGTACATCCGAAAAAGCAAAACCTTTTGAAAGCCGTTCGGTTTCTGTATCCGTAATCATTGGCCCGACACTCAACAGTACATAAACACTGAAATTATCCGTGATAGGTTTCCTTACAACCAAGCCAACATTCAACACATACTCCCGTATGTCTTTTAATTTTGTATAAGCTTCCCTTTTTGCTTCAAAATCGGGTTCATCCGGAGTCACGAAATAAAGATTCAAGAGCTGGTGTGTCGCGAAATTGATTTCCGGTTGAAGCAATAATTCAAATCGAAAGTGCTTCGTGGTTTTAAAAGCATAATAAAACTGACCTTTCAGATACCTATTCGTATAAGAGTAATCCGAGTTATTGATTTCACTTCCAACACCATAACCAAACCCAAATGCAAGATTTTGTTTCTTTTCCTGAGAGAAAATCAAACTGGCGTTGACGACAAGATAGCATAAAAGTAATTTTCTAATCATAACTGTTTCTGGAAATTGGTTGTTAAAGTTAAGTAATTGTTAGGCATCACCACTACTGCCAACGAGAAAAATAGTATGCTGTTTTTAGTTTTAATCCAATATTAGCCCCAACCTTTGTAACTTTGTCCAAAGCTTCAAATAAAGCAATGAATTTTTCCTATCCAAAAACAGAAAAGCTGAAAAGCCGTACCACGATCAATCTACTTTTTTCCGAAGGGAAATCAGTATCGAAATATCCATTGCGATTAGTGTATAGAAAAGCCGACAGCAACTACGATGCCAACAGCAAGATGGGGGTTTCGGTCTCCAAGAAATATTTCAAGAAAGCTGTCGACCGTAATTATTTCAAAAGGGTACTAAGGGAAACCTACCGCCTGAACAAGCATCTGCTTATGGATGATTTGCCGGAACCATATGTCTTTATGTTTTTCTACCAGACAAAAGACCGTTTATCGTACGAAGAAGTTAATACCAAAACAATTCAGTTATTTGAGAAATTCATACTTCAGATAAAGAATATGGATCAAAATCTGGACAATAAATAAGTTTATCAACTCGTTTTTATGAGTATTGATTATTTATATCTATTTTAGTGCGCTTTTATACAGACAATTAAAGAAAGAATACAATCCTATGCTTACTTATTTTAAAAAGAACTATATACTTCCTGTTGCCGCAGCAGGGTTTTTATTTGTCGGAACAAGCTTTAAAGATGACTTTTTCGAGATCGCCAAGCAGATAGAAATCTTTACGGAATTGTTCAAGACCGTCAATATGAATTATGTGGACCAGACCAATCCTGGCGAAATGATGGACAAGGCCATAAAAAGCATGCTTGCCGATCTGGATCCGTATACCAACTATTTCAACGAGCAGGATGTTGTGAAATTCAAGATCAACAGTACGGGAGAATATACAGGAATCGGCGCAATAATTACAAGGAAGGAAGGAAAAGTCATCATCAAGGAACCTTACAAAGGTTATCCCGCAGACAAGGCCGGTTTGAAAGCCGGTGATGAAATCATTCAAATTGGTGACGTAAATCTTATCGATTTCAAGGAAGATGCTTCACAGTTGCTGAAAGGTGCCAAGAATGCCAAGATCGACATCAAATACAGACGACAAGGAAAAGTAAATGCTACCCAGCTGATCCTGGAAGAAGTAGATGTAAAAGCGGTTCCATTCTTCGGAAAAGTAGATGAGACTACAGGCTATATCGTGCTTTCGCAATTCAACCAGAAAGCTTCGACGGAAACAAAGGACGCTTTGGAGAAGCTTAAAAGAGACGGCGCCCAAAGAATCATTCTTGATTTGAGGGGAAATCCGGGCGGGCTTTTGAATGAAGCCGTAAACATATGTAATCTGTTTGTTCCAAAAAACGAAGTAATCGTTACCACGAAATCCAAGATTGACAAGCACAACAACGTCTATAAAACTACAAAAGATCCTGTAGATCTGGAGATTCCACTTATTGTCCTGGTCGACGGAAAGAGTGCTTCAGCCTCAGAAATCGTTGCGGGAGCACTGCAGGATTTGGATCGTGCGGTCGTGGTAGGAAGCAGGAGCTTCGGTAAAGGTTTGGTACAAAGACCAATCGATTTGACGTACGGGACACAAGTAAAAGTTACCATCTCCAGATATTATACGCCTTCCGGCAGATGCATCCAAGCTTTGGATTATACCAAGAAAGATGCAAGCGGAAAAGCTACAAGAACCGACCAGAAAAACTACACTGCCTTCAAAACCAGAAAAGGCAGGACGGTTTATGATGGCGGCGGAATCTTGCCGGATGTTGAATTGGAAGAAACAAAATTAAGTGCCATCTCTGAATCCCTTCAAAAGAACGACGGTATTTTCAATTACGTGACGAGTTATTATTATAAGAACCCGAATCTGGGCGATAAGATCCCCACGATAACCGATGCTGATTATACGGCTTTCAAGCAATTCCTCAAAGCAGAGAAATTTTCATTCGATACGGAAACTGAATTGGCTTTGAAGAATACTTTGGAGATTGCGAAAAAGGAAAAAATTGACGAATCCATAACGGCTGAATACCAGTCCTTGTTAACGGCACTTCAAAAAAGCGAATCCTCGCAATTGGATAAATTTCAAAAAGAGATCAAGAACCTCATCATCGATGAAATCATCCTGAGGTACCAATACAAGGAAGGCTTATACAACTATTACCTCAAGAACAATTCCGAAATCAAAAAGGCAGTTGGCATCTTGAACAACCAAGCACAATACAACAAAATACTTGCAAGATAATGTTGAAATTTTTAAAATTCTTACCCCTGTTCCTTTTTGGAATAATGAATGCCCAGGAGGAAATCGTACATTCTGTCTATTTCGAATTTGACAAATTTAGCCTGAAGCCGAAACAATTGGCAGACGTGGTAGCCTTTATCAAGACTGCCGATTCCACGCGAATTGAAACCATAGAGATCTTTGGCTATTGTGACGATCGCGGAAAAGACGCCTACAACTTCAAGCTGTCGCAAAACAGGGCCAATACCATTCAGCAAGAATTCATCAAGAATGGCATCAAAAACAAGGTGATCGTTACCATAGAAGGGAAAGGACGTATTTTGATCGATGATGATATTGTTGAGAACCTTCCAGAAGTACGCTCAAAAAACCGGAGAGTCGACGTGGTTTTGAATTTAAAACCACTTCCAAAAATCCAGATTCCGGGCTATTACCACAATACCATCACAAAGAGCCAGGTAGTAGGCGACCACATTTATCTGGACAACCTGCTTTTTGACCGGGGAAGCAGTGTCCTGACTTTCAAATCCAAGAAAGAACTCGACAAGATGGCCAAGCTCTTGTTGAAATACAAGAACCTTGAATTCGAGATCCAAGGCCATGTCTGCTGTACGCCGAATTTTCAAAAAGAAGCCATTGACCGTCACACCGGAAAACGAAAATTGTCCCACAACAGGGCAGAAGCCGTAATGAAATACCTCAAATCGAAAAAGATATCGGAAAAGAGGATGACTTTTAAAGGTTACGGAAATACCGTTCCTCTTGGCAAAGGCCCGGAATACGACAGAAGGGTCGAGCTGCTGATTACGAAGATTTAAGCCCGCAGCATCTCAATATGCGGAATCCCATCTTCCAGATAGGTTTCACCAACCACAACAAATCCGTGATTTTCGTAGAATTTCTGCAAATACAATTGAGCCGAAATGGTAATCGGGCTTTCGCCGAAATGACCCTGGATGGCCGAGATGGATTCGCGTATCAAATCGTGACCCCATTTCCTATCGCGATAATTGGCATCCACAACCACTCTTCCGATTGAAGCGTTGTCGAAATAATCGCCTGCCTTGAAAATTCTCGTGTAGGCTGCAATTTTTCCATCATATTCTCCGATTACGTGAATCGCTTTCTTATCCTTGCCATCAATGTCCTGGTAAACGCAGTTCTGTTCCACTACAAAGACCTCACTCCTGAGTTGCAGTATCGAATATAGTTCTTCTGCCGAAAGTTGCTTAAAAGCGCTTATTTTGAATTGTAATTCCATTTCCTATTTTAAAAACTTCACTGATTTTATTATCGCTTCCAATTCGTGCATCAGATCCCGCTTGTCGGTTGATGGTGCGTAACAGAAGCCTTCTATGATGATGAACTCTCTTTTTTTCCTGTTGAGGATGGCATAATTGATAAAGGAACCCGACATATAATCGCCTTTCAATTCCCATGTTCCTTTGGTTTCATAAGCTCTCTTGCCATCAAGAATTGTATTGAAAAAATAAGGCGAATAGGATTCTTCGGTAATCATCTGGGTATTCCTGCTTTTCCCTTTTATATGCTTTCCGCCAAAAGAATCCCGCATTGCAATTATATTTGTCACAATGTCATCATCTTTCAAGATGGTCTTGAAAGGAACCTTGTAAATCACCAGGCTCGTGTTTCCACTAAGGATTTCCCTCTTCACCCAGATGAAATTACGCCTTTGCAATACATATTTGTAGGTAGACGGAATCTTCAACGAAACCTTGAATTTCTCTTGGATTTTCTTGTCATCCAACAACGATGCATTTATGATTTCCTGGTTTTTTAAGATCTCCGTTTCCTTGAACCTGTCTACGATCGAATCACCATTCTTCTCGATATGTGCGATGATTTCTGCTACATTGTTACCGGAAATATGTACTACGTTTTGAGGTTTTGCAAATTCATTCTTTTCAAACTTGTAATAATTATTTTCTTCCTTTTTGATGATGATCACGTTTCTGCTGATGGTCTTATAACCGTCCAATATCTTTACCGGGAGCTGTGTAATCGTAAACAATGGTTCTTCCTGGGGAAGCCCGTCAACTGGAGCCGCAAATTTTTTTCTGAGGCTGTCCCCTACTTCCCCATTCCATAATTGGTCGCTGATGACAATGGACAATGAATTGATTTTTCCTGTGGATTGCGTAACCGGAGCTTTCTTGTTCTCATCACAAGAAAAAAGATTGATGCAAACAAAAACCAAAGCCAAGGCACCTAATTTTCTTAGATTGAAAATTTCCAAACGTGCTTTAACTTGATACCTCATAAGAATTGAATTGACTTTGGATTAGGTTTGAAACTTGAATTCCTTATATGATCCAGGAACCATATAAGGAATTCAATTGAGGTAATAAAAGTACTTATTTTAAAATAAGCCAACTATAAATCTTGGAATTATCCGTTGATTTTTAATTTCATTCCCGGTTTCAATTCGTTACCACTAATACCGTTCCATTTTTTGATGTCTGAAACCGTAATACCAGGATATTTTTGAGCGATCTTGAATAATGAATCTCCCTTTTGAACCAAATAATGGGAGTTCCTTGTCGCCTTTTTAGCTGAAGCGATAACCTCATCATTCGATTGCTTGTTGCTTTCTTTCAGGATTAAAAGTTTTGCTCCTAATTGAACATTATTGTCTTTCAAGTCATTCCATTCTTGGATCTGGGCAACCGTAACATCTTGTTTTTTCGCAATTGCGCCAAGGTTGTCTCCTTTTTGAACGATGTAATAGTTAGCGCTCTTTGCAGGCGCTTTTTCTTTCAAATCAGCAATTTCAACATTTTCATCCTTGATGATCTTAAGTTTCGTATCCAACATTACATTGGTGTCTTCCATATTGTTCATCTCTTTCAACTCTGCAACAGTAACCCCAAATTTCTTGGCAATGCTGTTCAAGTTGTCTCCTTTTTGAACCGTGTAAAATTCTGGAGCAACTGCTGGTTCCGGTTTGTTGTCATTTGAAGCGATTGCTGTATTCTCCTCCTTATCAGCCAAAGGCTTCACTTCTGATGGAAGCATTTTCACTTTTTCGGTAGTACGGATTTTTAGTTTCTTTCCGTAACCAATGCTGTTCCCTCTCAAATTGTTCCAGCTCTTGAGTTCCGCAACCGAAACACCATATTTGTTGGAAATCGCTCCAAGGCTTTCTCCTCTCCTTACTGTATGGAATTTTGTCTTGCTTGTATATTCGCTGGAAGCAACTGCTTTTGCTGTCGTATCTCTTTTTGCAGAAGCCCATCTTGTTGGTTCGAAAGGACGCTCTCTTTTTTCTGATTCATATTGTACATAAGCATAGATCTTTTCCTCGTTTGAAGTAAAAATGCCAATCTTGTCTTTCGGAAGTCTCAAGAAATGTGACTTGTTTGAATAGACCGGAATCACATTCATCTTATACGAAGGATTCAAGAGTTGCAATTGTGCAACAGGAATATCGACCAAGTCAGAGATCTGCTTGAACGTCATCTGCTTTTTGATCATAATGGTATCTGTCTGGAAATGCTTTACGATAGCCCTGTTCGGTACAATTCCGTGTTCCTTATGGTATTCATAAATGTACATCGTCGCCAAGAATGCTGGCACATACGCTTGTGTTTCCTTTGGAAGATAATTCTTGATGTTCCAGAAATTCTGTTTTCCACCTGATCTCCTGATGGCTTTTGCCACGTTTCCGGCACCTGAATTATAGGATGCCAAAACCAATTCCCAATCGCCAAAAATGCGGTGCATGTTCACCATATATTGTGCTGCAGCTTCACTCGCCTTCAAGGGATCGCTTCTTTCATCCACATAAGAATCAACATTCAAGTTGTATTCTTTTCCTGTCTGAAGCATGAATTGCCAAAGTCCTGTGGCACCAACCCTTGAAACTGCTTTCGGATTCAAAGCTGATTCCACGATAGCTAGATATTTGATTTCCAAAGGCACGTTCTTTCTGGCCAATGCTTCTTCAAAAACGGGAAAATAATATTCCGAAACCGCCATCTGCCTTTCAAAAGATTTCTTCCTGTTTTTCAGGAACGACTTGATGAGGTTTTCCAATCCAGGATTGTATTCGATGTTGAAAGGAGATCGTGCGTCCATTTCTTTCAAACGCTCTTTCAACAATTCGGTAGACAATTCAGGATAATCCACTTTTTCATCCAGGTTTACACTTTTGATAAACGTTGATAAATCAGCGTAGACGTCCTGATCGGTAAGCTCTTTCATCCATAAACTGTCAACACAGGCAGCAATTTCGTCGTGCACAAAAGTTGCTTTTATAGAATCAAGATAGGATAGTTTTATTTCAGGAATAAGGCTTGCTTCTGTCTTGGTGGTGTCCTGCGCAAAAGCTGCTCCGGAAAACATCATAAGAAGGGGAAGGATACTTTTTCTTGTAATCATAGGTACGTTTTTATGTTTCCACCTGACGAATAATCGTGCCAAAAATGGAAATTTCTAATTCGTTATTTTTTACTTTTAGGAGTGCAGTTTCAACTGCGGAATTTTCAATTAACTATATTTCAATTAATTGCATCTTAATGCAAACATAATAATCTTATAACAAAATCTACTAATGTTATAACTTAAAAATTTCGTAAATATTGTTAATTGTGATTTTCCTAGTCTAGAATAGCTGCGATTCCTGGCAAAGTTTTTCCTTCCAACATTTCCAGCATGGCCCCGCCACCAGTAGAAACATAGCTCATTTTATCTTCCAATCCGAATTGTTTCACGGCTGAAACAGAATCTCCTCCACCAACAAGTGAAAAAGCGCCTTTCTCCGTTGCTTCAGCAATAAAATTACCCAATTCGATGGTTCCGTTTGCAAAATTTTCCATCTCAAAAACACCAAGAGGACCGTTCCAAAGGATGGTTTTCGACTCAAGGATTACCTTTTTGAAGTTCTCCAGAGATTTTGGTCCGGCGTCCAATCCTTGCCATCCGTCTGGAATTTTATCCACGTCAACTACTTGTGTTTCGGCATCGTTAGAAAAGGCATTTGCTGCCACGACATCAACCGGAATATGAATTTGCACGTTCTTTTCTTTTGCCAATCTCAGGATTTCAAGGGCAAGGTCTTGCTTGTCGTCTTCACATATTGAATCTCCGATCTTCCCGCCTTGTGCTTTTACGAAAGTAAACGTCATTCCACCCCCGATGATCATATGGTCCACTTTATCCAGGATGTTCTCGATAACGGTGATTTTAGAAGATACTTTTGAACCTCCGAGAACAGCCGTAACTGGTTTTTCTGAATCTTTCAACACCTTGTTCAAGCTTTCGATTTCTTTTGCCAATAAGGTTCCGAAACATTTGTCGTTAGGGAAAAATTGAGCTATAATAGTAGTAGAGGCGTGTGCTCTATGTGCCGTTCCGAAGGCGTCGTTTACATAGATGTCTCCAAGAGAAGCCAATTCTTTTGCAAAATCAACATCTCCGGCTTCTTCTTCTTTATAGAAACGAAGGTTCTCTAGTAATAAAACTTCTCCTGCTTTCAGCTCTTCTGAAGCTTTTTTAGCTATTTCTCCTTTGCAATCTTCAGCAAACTTAACCTCAACGCCTAAGATTTCTGAAGCTTTCTTTACGATATGCTTCAATGAATAGTTGTCTTCTTTTCCTTTTGGTCTTCCAAGGTGCGACATCAGGATTACGCTTCCGCCATCTGCCAAGATCTTGTCGATGGTCGGTTTTGCTGATTCGATACGCGTGGCATCCGTAACCTTGAAGTTTTCATCCAAAGGCACGTTGAAATCTACACGAATTAATGCTTTCTTATCCTTGAAATTAAAGTCCTGAAGTGTTTTCATTATATTGTTTTTTTTAACTATTTGCAGTTTATGAAAAACAAATATAGTTTTTTTCAAGGACTGATAAATTACGGAAAGTGCAAAAAAATGATTTTGAATTTACGAAAACGATATAATTAGCAATTATTATTTCTGGTTTTGGTTGGCTATTTTCATTTGACACAGATGTTCTCATCCAAAATAAATAAATTATCTATCTGAAAATTACATTTCTTGTAATTATTTTTCTTTAGATTAAACAGTCCGTAAAAGTATCTTAAGAAAATTGCAACGGCCTGAATAATTGGTGCAAAATGAGTAATTTTAGTATCAAAAACAAAATCAGCTATGATCATTTCTAGAAATCTAAAGTGGAGGCATATCATTTATTATACCCGATTGAAGCTGCTTTATTTTGTGGCACTTTCGGTATCGGTTTATGTGCTTCACGAAATATTTGATATCACACAACTCAGCATTCCCTTTAATGCTGTTGCCACCCTGAGTACGGCATTGGCGATCTATCTGGGTTTTAAAAACAACAATGCATACGAACGCTGGTGGGAAGCCCGAAAAATATGGGGGCTGATTGTCAACTACAGTCGCGCATGGGCGAGGGAGGTGCTGACGATGATACTGCCAAATGGCGAAAAGAATGGCGAAAGAGAATCGCTCCAAGCCCGGCTTTTGTATAGACATATTGCTTTTGTAAATGCTTTGAGGGTTTTTCTACGTCAGAAATATGAGTACAATGACACGAATATCAAGGAAATTGTGGAAGTGAAAAACGGTTATGGCGAGGTGAAGAAATTCCTCAGCGATGCAGAATTCTACGAAATGCTGACGAAGAAGAATCCGCCAAATTATTTGATGAAACTTCAAGGCGATGATTTGAGAACTGCGTTTGAAAATGGATGGCTTACGGATTTCAGATTCGTAAAACTTAGCGAAACCTTGACTGAATTCAACAACCATCAAGGGATGAGTGAACGCATCAAAAACACACCTCTTCCAAGACCCTACAGCTTTTTCTCAAGGGTCTTTGTGACGATTCACGGAACCTTGATCCCTTTTGCTTTTATAGAGGAATTGGGATGGGTGAATATTCCGCTTTCGATTGTAATCAATTTTGTATTCCTAGCCTTGGACTATGTAGGAGAACGAACAGAAGATCCATTTGAAAACAGGATGGACGACGTATCGCTCAGCTCGATAAGCTTGACAATTGAGGAAAATGTAAAGGAAATGTATGGCGATATCAATATGCCGGTCAGGCCGAAATCTGAGATGGGAGTGGTGATGTGAGTTTTTGGCTTCAAAAAGTGGATATTTATATTCAGTGCTTCTCGCCCTTATTTGCATACAAACACATCTCCCCTCCTTTATTTGTGACAATTAAGTATTTGTGAATACAAATAATGATTGTTCCATATTTTTCGTTGTTCACAAGAATAGTTCTTCCATCAATTTCATAACCTCCTTTTTGGAATAGCAAGAAATCGGAAATGCAGGGAAGAGAATTTGATTTCCAAAAAACAGATTTTATGTATTCATTTCTATTGATGTAAATCAAGGGCATTAACAAAATTGCTACTAAACTAAAAATTATTTTGCGTTTCATATTCTTTGTGGACACGGATTATAAATCTGAACTAATTGTTGTAGAGATCCGATGGTAGAGATTCTTTACTCATCATAACAACGGCAGGATCCTTCTTTTAATCATAGACTCTTCATCTTTCCAATTGTTATTATAGTCCTTCCAATTGGTCACCATGATGACTTTTCCTTCTTTATCATAGAGTATGAACTTGGAATAATCATCAATATTTTCAAACTGTGAAGGAGTAATTTCGGTTACAAACTTTTTGTTTTTCCTGGTACGCTTGGTTCCATAAACAGCATCTTTAAGTACCAGAATTTTTATGCCCTTATCTACTTCTTTAAGATATTGTACCGCCTGGGCAACATATTTATCGTCTTCTTTTTCCAATAAAACGACGTACATTTCAACATCATGCTCCTTTGCTAATTTTAGGGCACCGAGAAGATGGATGCGGCAAGGTTCGCACCAAACGCCAAATGTAAAGAATAGCGTATTCCTATGAGTTGAATTTTTCGCAATGCAAGCCAGATCCGTTGCATCTACTGCAGGAACATCTTTGGTTTTTGAAGGTTGTATCGAACATTTATCCTGAGCAGATAAAGTAATCGCGCAAAAGAAACTGCACAGCAAAAGAAATTTTTTCATTTTTTGGGTTTTGAGGGAGTAACGGACAAAGCCCGTCTTACAAATGTAAATCAAAAGGGTCAAGAAAATACAAATAAAATTTGTTGTAATTTAAACTGTTTTTATACTATTCTATATTCCCTTTCAATTATGAGCGTCAACAAGAACTTATAAAACCAATTTTCAATTATATTTGAATCAGCCTTAAAAAACACTTACAATGAAAACTGAAAAAGAAAAAATGCTCTCAGGAGAATTGTATCTCGCCAACGACAAAGAACTGTCTGGAGAGCGGATTCGTGCGAAGAAATTACTCCACAAGATCAACGTCACGGAATACTGGATGAACAAGAATACCCGAAAGCTGATCGCAGAATTGATTCCAAATACCAAAGGAGTGGTACATCTTGAACCGCCTTTTCATTGCGATTATGGGTATAACATTGAGTGTGGCGAGAACGTATACTTCAATGTGAATTGCGTGGTTCTGGATACAATGAAAATTACGATCGGCTCGAATGTAATGTTTGGTCCCGGAGCCCATATCTACACGGCTTCACATCCGTTGGACATTGAAACCCGACGTGTGCTGGAACTTTCGAAACCGGTTACCATCGGTGATGATTGCTGGATTGGCGGCAATTCGGTTATCTGCCCAGGTGTTACGATTGGGAATGGTTGCGTGATTGGAGCCGGATCAGTGGTTACGAAAGATATTCCGGATAATTCGCTGGCCGTTGGGAATCCTGCTAAGGTGATCAGGAAGTTGAATGTGTAGGTTCAAAGCTATAGAGGTACAAAGGTTCATAGGTTTTTGTATTGTGAAAATTTAGGTAAAAGGCATATTACCGTTAGTTTTTCGCTTTGTGCCTTTGAACCTCTGCAACTTTGAAACTTTTCCCTTAATCCATAAATATTAATATCTTTGCCCCATGCAGTTTTCAGAAATCTTAGGACAGGAATACATCAAGAGCCATCTTACAAAGAGTGCGGCTTCGGGAAGGATTCCCCACGCTCAATTGTTTATTGGTCCGGAAGGCAGTGGTACGTTGCCGATGGCGATTGCCTATGCCCAATATATCTTATGCAGCAATACAGGAACTGAAAATGAAGGGGGAAACGAGAGTTGCAATTTGAAATTTGACAGTATCTCGCATCCTGATTTGCATTTCATCTACCCAACCGTAACAACCGACAGTGTAAAAACCAAACCTAAAAGTATTGATTTCCTGACGGAATGGAGGACTTTCATACAGGAGAATCCTTACGGTGGCTTGTTTGATTGGTACCGCACACTCGGGGTCCAAAACAAGCAGGGAGAGATCAGGGTTGAGGATGCAGAATCCATCTTGAAATCTTTGGCGTTGAAATCCTATGAAGGCGGTTATAAGGTCATCATCATCTGGATGGCCGACAAGATGAATATTGCTTCTTCGAACAAGCTCTTGAAATTACTGGAAGAACCTACTGACAAGACATTGTTTATATTGATTTCTGAGAATGAAGAAGATATTATTCAAACGATCCGTTCGCGTTGCCAGGTGCTGCATTTTAATGGCTTGAACGAAAATGTGATTGCCCAGGCTCTTGTTACAAGAGAAAATATCGATCCGAGAACGGCCAAGAAAGTAGCCCATCAGGCTCAAGGAAACTTCAACAAGGCGATGCATTTGCTGCACGAAGATGGCGAAGAATTGCCGTTTGAAGAATGGTTTGTGTTGTGGGTCCGTGCCGCTTTCAGGGCAAAAGGAAACGCCGCCGCCATAAACGACCTGATCCAGTGGAGCGAACAGATTGCGAGTTTGGGAAGGGAAACCCAGAAGAAGTTTCTCCAGTTTTGCATTGATATGTTCCGCCAGGCCCTGTTGTTGAATTATCAAACGACAAGCTTGGTTTATATGGAACCTAAAGTGGAGAAATTCAAGCTGGAGAACTTTGCTCCTTTTGTAAACGGAAATAACATCAACGATATCTTCAAGGAACTTTCGGATGCCATCTATCACATCGAAAGAAACGGAAATGCCAAGATCATCTTGACGGATCTGTCCATAAAACTAACACGTTTAATTCATAAAAAATAAAACTATGTTCAATATTGCCACGATTTTAGTATTGGTTCTTTTAGCGGTAACTTTTATTCAATCTGCCTACGACAAAACAATGTATTGGAAAGATAATCTGGATTGGTTGAAAGGACATTTCGCAGCAACTCCTATCAGGAATATGGTCCCTTTTTCGTTGTTCCTTATCTTGGTTTTAGAATTGGTTTCAGGTATTTTGTGCATCTCGGGCTGTATCGAATTGCTTATCAGCAACGGAAGGACTTTCGGACTTTACGGTGCTATTTTTTCCTGCATCACCTTAATCTTCTTGCTGGTTGGACAAAGAATGGCGAAGGATTATGATGGAGCCAGAACGATTGTGATTTACTTTATTCCGGCTGTCATGGCTTGCTATTGGTTAAGCTAGGCTTGCCTTGAACATTTTGAGTTCGTCCCAGGTAAATTTATCTCCAAATCTATCTTTTAAAGGAATCAAGGAAGCTTCGGTATAACCTGAAAATGCTTCTGAAAGTTCCTGTATCTTGTCCTCTGGCAGAACATCCTCAAGTTGTATTTTTCCTGCTTCAATCAGCTTTGCCAAATGCCCACTGATGGTTTGCGTGGTAAGTTTTCTGAGTTCGGCGATTTCCTGGATCGAATTCTTTTGCAACCAGAGTTCGTAGGTTTCTTCTGTTGTAGCTTTCTTTGGCTCCTTGGATTTTTCTTTCTTTTTCGAAGTATATCGTTGCGCATCTGCCTCGTCTTCTATAAGTGTGATATTTGCTTTTTTGAATGCTTCGCGAAGGCGTTCCATCTTATTGATCTTGTAGTTCTTAATTTCCGAAGACGTTAAATTTTCCTTGCAGATGGATTCGCCTGAAACTACGGTTTCAATCAGTTTCTTGGCTTTCAATAATCGCAGGACGGACTTGATTTGCATTTCCTCCAAAATCAATAACTCCTCATAGTAGGCCTTTACTTTCTTGATGCGTTTCACTTCTTCCAGCTTCCATAAGATTTCATACACCAGCTCGTCCATTGGTTTCAGGAAATAATTGAACGCCGCATTTATCCTTTCGGAAATAAAATTGAAATCCAGCTTCTCGTCCGAGAAAAGCTTGTTCAGCTGGCTGATGAATTTTCGCGAGGGATCTTCCAGGTCATAGATAATTGAAGCCTGTTTTTTTGCCCAGCCGTGATGTTTCGATTTCTCGGATTTCTCCGCATCATCGTTGTAGCTGTATTGGTGGTTGCGCCATTCCTGGATCAAATCACTCCATTCAAAAGTATTGATGAGATAATTGTGGATGAATTTTTTTGTTTCAAGTTGCAATGATTTTTCCAGGAATTCTTCGTCCGCTTTGTGCTGGGAATAATTTATCACGTCCCTGTCGCTCGAAATGCCATTCATTCGTAACGGAGAAAGCAAAATAAGGCCGTTTAATGAACGTAAACGCGACAATGCGACATATGCCTGTCCCGGCATAAAAACTTGCGACACATCTAACGCGGCCTTGTCAAAAGTCAATCCTTGACTTTTATGAACCGTGATGGCCCAGGCCAATTTTATCGGATAATGAACAAAGGTGCCTAACAACTCCTCCTCTATTTCCTTGGTCATTGAATTTACAGAATAGCGGATGTTTTTCCATTCGTATTTTTCAACCTCGATTGTCTTGTTTTCCTCAGGAAAATGTACCCGGACTTCATTGTTCGAAACTGATTTTATAAAACCCATCTTCCCATTGAAATAGTTTTTTTCGAATGAGAGATCGTTCTTGACAAACATTACCTGTGCACCAACTTTCAGATGCAGGTATTCGTCTATCGGGAAAATCTTATCTGGGAAATCATCTACAATTTCAGCTTTGAGCGAAACCAGATTTCCATCCAATTCTTCCAAAGAATCAGCGTTTATCGTATCAGCCTTGGCATTATGGGTTGTCAAGGTTATATAACCCTTGTTGGATTTCAAATCAAAATTCGGTTGCACGTATTGGTTCAGGACGGCAATATCATCTTGAGAGATTTCGTTGTTCCTGAGGTTGTTCAAAACAGCTATGAATTTATCATCCGTTTGACGGAAAATCTTTGAAAGCTCAATATAAAGGGGTGGATTTTGCTGAATGACGTGCGAATGAAAAAAGAATTTTCCGGTGTAATAATTGCGTAAAGTCTGCCATTCCTCTTCACGAACAACCGGGGGCAATTGCAACAAATCGCCAATAAAAAGCACTTGGACACCTCCAAAAGGAGTGCGTTTTTTTCGAACGCTCTGCATCATAAAATCAATGGCATCAAGCAAATCGGCCCGAAGCATACTGACTTCATCGATAATGAGCAATTCCATATTTTGGATGACTGCCTTTTTCTGGCCGCTCATCCTGAAATGCCTTCTCAGCGTGTCCTTGGTTTCAAACTTTACACGGTCTGTAATCTGAGCATCAACGTTATTGGCCGGAATAAATCCGCCGAGAGGCAACTGAAACATCGAGTGAATCGTTACTCCTCCTGCATTTAAAGCCGCGATTCCTGTTGGAGCCACTACCACTACATTCTTGTGTGTTGATCGGATGATTTCCTTTAAAAGTGTAGTTTTTCCCGTTCCAGCCTTTCCCGTCAGGAAGATGGAACGCTGGGTCTGATTGATAAATTTTAGGGTGTAAGCTGCTGCTTCTGAAACTGTTTCCATTTGGCGAATATTTTTTATTGGGATAAAAATATAGCTTTTTGCCTTAAGGCAAAATTATTTTGAAGGATATTTGATCTTCCTGGCAACAAAAAATGCCTTCCGAAATCGAAAGGCATTTGTTTCTGTTTGAGCTGTATTATTTTTTCTCTTCTTTCTTGGCTTCTGTAGTTTCTTCTTTCTTGGCAGCAGCTGTATATTTGTCGTTCAACAACTTAACTACTTCTCCAGTAATATCATAGCTGTCTTTTGCATATAATACTGAAGCGGCATCACCAGTCCCGTAAACATAGTCATACCCTTTTTCCTTGCCATAATCCTTGATGAATTTCTTTACAGATTTTACAAGAGTATCCATTTCTGTTGCGTGGCTGGCCTGTAATTGTTGTGCCATTGTTTGTGCAGCATATTGCAATTGTTGCTGTCTTTGTTGCAATTCAGCACCTTTTTGCTGTGCCCAAGCTTGTCCGTTTGCTTGTGCATTTTTTTGGAAATAATCTGCATCTGATTTAAAATTCGCTTCCTGAACTTCTAGTTTCTTTGCAGCTTCATCTGATTTTGATTTATATTTTTCGGCAACATCTTTCGCTTCTGTATATTCTTCCATAAGTTTAGAGGTGTCGATGTAAGCAGTTTTGAATGCGGCAGCTTCAGTTGTTTGCGTTTCCTTGTTACAAGAAATAATTGAAATTGCCAATGCGATAATTAATAATGATTTTTTCATTCTAGAATTTATATGTTAATTTTTATTGGTTCAAAAATAGTAAATTTTATTGATGCGCCGTTATGCAAAATTTTGATGATTAAAGCGGATTTCAACTGTATAGTTATTCTTTATCGGATATTAAATTAGAATAGTTAAACCTGATTAAAATCAAATCAAAATAAAGCGTTTTAAGCGATGTTCTGGTTTTCGGCAACAATGACATCGTTTTGCTCCTCAAGCGTCGACTCAGTGTTTTTATTTGCGTTTTTAGCGTTTTTTATGACATAAATCAGCGAAGAATATTGGAATCTCTTCTTCGCTTTGTAATTTGATTTCAATCCAATATAAAACGCCTTGAAAAAATTCATATAGCCCGTTTTATATTTTTCTGAAAGCAAGCTCACATAAAAAGCATCAAACTTCATTGGCACTATCTTTTCAACTTTCATCTTTTCTTTCAAGAAAAGTTGCTTGATCGCTTTTTTTGAGAAATGCCAGAGATGTCTTGGCACATCAAAACCTGCCCAGAACCTTCTGTAATATTTTGCATCAAAAGACCTGAAATTTGGAACAGCAATTAATATGGTTCCATCAGGTTTCAATAATCGCTTCAGTTCCCTTATCTGCTTTTCTACATCCGGAACGTGTTCCAGGACATGCCACATTGTAATCACATCAAAAGAATGCTTTTCTAAAACTTCAGTTGATTGGGCAAAAGCAACACCTTTCCTTCCTGCAATTGTTTTAGCTTTTTCACTTGGCTCTATTCCGGTAATACTCCATCCGTTTGACTTTGCAAGAGCAAGGAAATCTCCAGTTCCGGCTCCAATATCAAGAAGCTTTCCTTTGCCAGGCTGCAATTCATTTATCAAGTTGATCTTGTTTTTTAAGGCAAACTTCTTGATAAACTGATACAATCTTTCAAACAAAGATCCCTTCCCATCTGTGTGGGAAATATAAGCTTCGCTTTCATAGTATTTATGCAGATCATTTTCATTTGGTTTTGGAAATGTAATCAGCATGTCCATTTTTTCATCACGATAAAGACCGAACGTTTCTCCAGAAACAGTGTAATCTTTTACGGTAAGATATATTTTTCTAGTATTATCTATCATTACTTAAAAATTCGTCTTTTAATTGTTTTAAATATTTTACAGCTATATTTTCATAAAGTGAGCCTTCCAACAAGCAATCTTCATTTCTAGAACTAATCATTGAAAGTGCAATAAAATCTGCAGTACTTCCAACATTGACTATATCTGGATTTTGATTGGCTAATGTAAAATCGGAAATATTGATGTATTTTACAAGTTCATCGTTATCGTACAGAATGATTTTATATTTGTCTCCTTCTATTGTTACCCAAAATTCCTTCTCCTGGTAACTGTCCAATTTGAACTTGCTTGTCAGGAATTGCTGGAACGGTAAGATCTTCTTGTTGTTTTCAAAAACAAAAGCACTCAAGCCCTTATTTCCCAAAATCTCTTTTGCGTTTGGAACAATGGTATAGTCGTCAATTACATACTTCTGTCTTGTTATCCCACAACTCAAAACAATAAAAAACATTAAGAATACCGATAACTTTCCTTTATACATAAGCTTTAACAAAGTTCGTTCCACGTGAAACATTTTTTAATTACCTACCCATATAAATTAGCAATACCGAAATATCACTAGGTGAAACTCCGCTAATCCTTGAAGCTTGAGAAATTGTTACCGGTCGGATGTTGCTCAACTTCTGCTTTGCTTCAATTGACATTGATTTTATCTTGTTGTAATCGAAATTTTCAGGAATCTTTACATCTTCCAACCTAGTCAGCTTGTCCGCATTATTTCTTTCCTTTTCGATATAGCCAGAATACTTTACTTGAATTTCTGCTTGTTCTAAAATCTCCTGATCCAAATCATTTTGCCGAACGTATTCATTTACCTTGTCAAACTTCATCATATCTTCCAAATCAATTTGGGGACGAGAAAATATCTTGAACATCTTATCTGATTGCGTTACCAGAGCAGATTCCTTAGCTTCAAGAATTGGATTCATTTCTGCCATCGAAACACTCGTTTCCTTGAAGAAATTAACCATCTTTTCAGATTCTTTCAGTTTGTGCTCCATCCTTCTCAAACGCTTTTCAGATGCCAGGCCTATTTCATAAGACATCGGCGTCAATCTGAAATCTGCATTATCTTGACGCAGCAGCGTTCTATATTCCGCACGCGATGTAAACATCCTGTAGGGCTCTTCTGTTCCTTTAGTAATCAGATCATCTATTAAAACACCAATATAGGCTTCATCTCTTTTTAAGATCAACGGTGCCTTTTCGTGTACTTTTAAATGTGCATTGATGCCAGCCATCAACCCTTGCGAAGCTGCTTCCTCGTATCCAGTTGTACCGTTTATTTGTCCGGCAAAATACAATCCTTCAACCAATTTGGTTTCCAAGGTATGCTTTAATTGTGTCGGTGGGAAATAATCATATTCTATTGCATAACCTGGACGGAAGAATTTCACCTTTTCAAAACCTGCTACCGAACGTAACGCTTTAAATTGGATATCTTCCGGAAGCGATGTTGAAAATCCATTTACATAAACTTCCACCGTATCCCAACCTTCTGGTTCTACAAACAATTGATGTCTTTCCTTGTCTGCAAAACGGTTTATTTTATCTTCTATAGATGGACAATACCTTGGCCCAAGACTTTTGATTCGTCCATTAAACATCGGAGAACGGTCAAAACCTTCTCTCAATATGTCGTGGACATCCAAAGACGTATAGGTCATATGACAAGATTTCTGAACAGCCAAAGGTTTGGTTTCATCAGAATAAGAAAACTTATCCGGTTTTGCATCGCCCTTCTCTTCGTTCATTTTAGAATAATCCAAAGAACGTCCATCAACTCGTGGGGGTGTTCCTGTTTTCATTCTGCCTGATTCGAAACCTGCCTTAACAAGATCTTCTGTGATGCCGTATGCTGCTCCTTCTCCTGCTCTACCACCTCCAAATTGTTTTTCGCCAATATGAATCAATCCATTCAAGAATGTTCCATTGGTCAACACGACAGCTTTTGAACGAATCTCAACTCCCAAAGAAGTCTTTATTCCTTTTATTTTACCGTTCTCAATAATCAATCCCTTGACCATTTCCTGATAGAAATCAAGATTTGGCGTACGCTCCAACATCAAGCGCCATTCTTCGGCAAAGCGCATCCTGTCGCTTTGAACCCTTGGCGACCACATTGCCGGTCCTTTTGATTTGTTGAGCATCTTGAACTGTATGGCGGTCTTGTCAGAAATGATCCCAGAATAACCTCCTAATGCATCAATTTCTCTAACAATTTGTCCTTTTGCAATACCTCCCATTGCTGGGTTACAAGACATCTGCGCTATGTTTTGCAAGCTCATCGTAACCAACAAGGTTTTTGAACCCATATTGGCTGCCGCTGCCGCTGCTTCAGAACCTGCGTGACCTGCACCAACTACAATTACATCGTATTCTTCTTGAAACATTATTTCATTTTAGGTTTAAGGATTAAGGTTTAAAACCTCTAATCTATTTTGTGTTCCACGTGGAACAGTTTTTTTTGCCGACCAACATCCCTACTGTTCCACGTGGAACAATAACATTTTCTCTTCTTCTTTTGAGCGCATCAAAGCTTCATCCTTTTCGGATTTGTCCTTGTAGCCGCAGTAATGCAAAACACCGTGAACAAGCACACGCTTCAGTTCATCTTCAAAAGAAACATTGAAATCCTTGGCATTATCTTCCACTCGTTCAATAGAAACGAAAATATCGCCGTGTAATTCATTTCCTACTGAATAATCAAAGCTTATGATATCCGTCAAGGTGTCGTGCTGAAGGTATTCAACATTGATCTTGTGCAGATATTCATCGTCGCAGAAGATATAATTGATATCGCCTTCTTTTTTGTTTTCCGAAACTATTACTTTAGACAACCATTCAGCATAAGCCGTTTCGTGGTCTAATTCAAAGTCGGATTCGTAATTAAAACTAATCATTCTTTTTAAAATATTCTTGAACCTTCTGGTTAAAATTGGAGCGCAAAGGTAAGCTTTGTCTATTTAAAATTTCGATACTGTTTAAATAATCTTTTAAAGCTGGGGAGAGTCCATTGGTTGTGTTATTGAATTCTTTCTTGTTGGTTTGTGCCTGACGCTTCTGCTCTTCTCCTTGCTGTTGGATTGCCTTGTCCAATTTCAACAACTCGTAATTGAGATTCAAAATCTTTTGCAGGGTCTCATTCTTGAAACCTTGGTTTAACAATTGCTTCTCAATTTGCTTCATATCATCTAAAGCTTTCTGGCCATTTCCGCCAAGACCTTTTTCGTTCAATTCCTTCTGCAAGGCTTCACGAAGCTGTTTTTGCTCTTTGTAGATTTGCATTATTTCACCGGCATTTCCTTCGCCATCTTCACCACCTTCACCGTCTTGACCATTCTCTCCTTTTTGTCCGGGCTTGCCGGATTTACCATCTTTCTCACCGGGTTTCTGGCCTTGCTTTTCATCATTGCCTTCTCCAGGCTTCTCTCCTGGTTTCTTCCCTTTCTGCATTCCTTCTTTCATCTTTTCACCAAGTTCTCCTTGCTTTTTGATGATGTCTGGAAGCTGCATTCCTTCCCCTTGGCCTTTGCCAGATTTACCTTGTCCCATTCCTGACATTGACATTTGCATTCCATTCAATAAATCACTTAAGAAATCTGCCAATTTATTGGATGCAGAAATGGTATACTGCTGATGGGAAGTTCCTTTTCCAATTTGAGCTTCAACCAAATTTTCTAATGATTTTTCAATGTTATAATGCACGTTGCCGACTTCTTTTGTTATGTTGTCACCCATTTTTGGCTGACGAAGCGATAACGCAAACAAGCTATCGTCTACGTGCTGGAATTGTAGACGCAAATCCTGCTGTATCTTGAGGTTCTTATTAAAAGAAGGCGAGCCTCTCTTTAAACTTTTAAACTGGTTCATCAGGTTTTCCTGAGAGAACGAAAATGCCAGAAGATTGTCCAGTATCTGGCGCAACATCACAATGTCTTCTTCCAACTGTTCCATATCACCAGCTTTCATACTCTGGGCCATTTTTCCAGACATCTCTTTCATTTTCTTGGAAGCGCTTTTTTGCTTTGGTTTTGCTTTCTCTTTATTTTCCTTGCCTAATTCTTCCGAAGCCTTTTTCAGATCTTCCTCAACACTTTTCTCTTTTTCCTCGTCTTTCGGAATATCCATAGGAGCTTTTAATTCTTTATTTTCCTTGTCCAGCTCTTTCAATTCTTCTTGGACCTTGTCGAATTCCTTATTGATTTCTTCCTGCTTTTCAGCAGTATTTTCTTTGCCCTTATCAGCAAGCTTGTCTTGTTTTTCAGCAAGCTTGTCTAATTTGTCCGCAATTTGCTCTGCCTTTTTTTCTACATAATAGCGCTTGGTCAGTTCAACCAATTGCTCGAGGCTTTTAGTCTGGTTCTTGGATTTTTGCTTGAGCTGGTCCATTTTCTCAAAAAGCTCTTCTTGGTTGATCTTGTCGTTGAGTTCTTTCAGCTTTTCCAAAAGCTCCTTGTTTTTTTCTAGATCTTTCTGTGTTTCATCAATACGTTTTTGAAGGTCTTGCTTGAATTCATCCTTCTTGTCGGTTTTAACCTTGTCCAGATTCTCCTCTATCTTCTTTGCAAACTCCTTCATTTTTTCATCCAACATCTGCTGACGCTTCAGGAACTCGTTTACTTTCTGCTGGTCCTTGAATTCAAGATTGTCTTTTTGCTTGTTGCTTTTTTGTAATTTCTCCAATTCAGAAAGTTGCTTGTCTTGGTTCTTCAATGACTTCTCCATGCTGTTGATGTTGTCATTTTGCTGTTGCATCAACTCGTCCTGCTTTTCCTGTTCGGTTTCAATTCGGTTTGCAAATACAGAAGATTTGGTACTCTTGAAATTGTGCAACGCATCGTTGTCAAAAACTTCAAAATAATATTCGTATGAAACTCCTTCTGTGACGGGAAGATTTCCAGGGAATGAAAATATGAATTGATCGAAAACATCTTTCTTTACAACAATCTGAGATTTCAATCCTGCTTCAGGTTTGTTCTTTGGATAATAAACAATCTGCAATCTTGACAATCCGTAATCGTCTGAAACTTGACCTACGACAACACTTTTATCCAGTCTTAGGCTATCTGGAGCGTTGTTTACAGTGATTGCAGGGAATTGATCCTTTACAATTGAAATCTGGTAATTCAGTTTTTCGTAATGCTTTACCTTTTCGTTGGAAGTAAGTATTTGGTATTCAGTATTTTGATTGATACTTTTTGACAATTGGAAACTGTTTTGATTGGCTGAAAAACGACTGATTGTTTTCGTATCAGTCCATTCCACCGCTTTAGTGGCCATTGCATCTACTTTCCACGTTACTTTGGTACCTTCAGGAACAATTGCATTCCCGGTCCCTTTAATGATTTCAGATTTCTTGTTCAGATAAGAAGGGAAATTCAAAACCATTACGAAATTGGCAATTGTTGGAACCGCTACAACTTTCAATTCATAATCCGAAGAGATAACTTCGTTTGCCTTCACGTGAAACGCTGTATTCTGGATCGGTTTTGTAAAACGATATTCAAAAACACCAGGCCTTGTGCTTTCCATAAAATAACTTTCGTCGTTGATGAAAATCATTGCATTTTCGGGAACTACTTTTCCTTCGGATTTTACCTGAAGGACAAAATCATTTCCTTGTTCCGTTTGAAGGTTTTTATTCAAGATGATAAATTCAAATGGAGCGGGTGGTGCATATTGTTTCTGATAGTTCACTACCCTATTGAAACTGTCGGTAATAAGATTACTGTTTCCTGAGATGTAGAAGAAAGCGAAAAACAAAATTGGAATCAGGGCCAAGGGAATGAACTTTCTATTCTTGTTAAAATTTACAGCATTTGTAAAAGGAATCGGCTTCAGCGCATTTGCTTTCTGCTCGATGGAAGCCAAAAGCAATTCCGACTGATTGTTGTCACTTGAAAGCTGAAGGAAATTCGTAAGCTTGTCACTTACTTCCGTGAAATGGTTTCCGATGATAACAGAAGCCTCAGAATAATTGATTCCCTTTTTTAATTTGAACAGTTGGAACAAAGGAAACAAGATGAACCGCATCAAAAGGAATGCTTCTACAGCGATAAAAGTCCAGAACAAGATGGTTCTTCCGGTTGGCTTGAGCCATAGAAAATATTCGACAATCAGGATGAAAAACAAATACAGCAATCCCAATCCTACAAAGAAAAGGAGTCCCCTGAGCAGTTCATTGGTGTAAAACTTCTTTATGAAAGCTTCTAATTTCTGATAGATCAATACTTTATTTTCCAAATTGTAATGGCTTTTTATTATAACCGATAAAAGTAACAATTTATATGAATAAGAAAATGTTAAAATATAGGTCCAAGGTTTTGGGGTTAAGGTTCAAGATAATGACTGCAAAGAAGTAATCTTTTTAAAAACAACAAACAATCAAAATAACCTAATACCCACTACCTTTTTCTATCTTTGCATCAAAATTTACAAAAATGTCTAAGCAAGTGCGTGTGCGTTTTGCACCAAGTCCGACGGGACCTTTACATATTGGCGGTGTCAGAACTGCATTGTTCAATTATTTGTTTGCCAAGAAACACGATGGTGTTTTCTATTTGAGGGTTGAGGATACGGATCAGAATCGTTTTGTTCCTGGTGCAGAGGCTTATATTATGGAAGCGCTGGAATGGCTGGGAATTGCTCCAAGCGAAACGGTTGGTAAGAATGAAAAATTTGGACCGTACCGTCAGAGCGAGCGCAAGCATTTGTACAAGGAATATGCGGACCAATTGGTTAATTCTGGTTGGGCTTATTATGCTTTTGATTCCCCTGAAGATCTGGATCAACTGCGTAAAAATGCTGAAGAAGAAGGAAAGACGTTCATATACAATCATTCTGTAAGGGAAAAATTGGATAATTCATTGACTAATTCTGAAGAAAAAACAGCTGAAAGAATTGCTAATTGTGAAGACTTTGTAATACGTTTTAAAACGCCTGTTGATGAGATTTTGGAATTGAAAGACATCATCCGTGGAGATATAAAATTTGATACAAATCTTCTAGACGACAAAGTCCTGTTCAAAAGCGATGGAATGCCTACTTACCATTTGGCAAATATTGTGGACGACCACTTGATGGAAACTTCGCATGTGATTCGTGGTGAGGAATGGTTGCCCTCGATGCCGTTGCACGTTTTGTTGTACAGAGCTTTTAATTGGGAAGCTCCGGAATTTGCCCATTTGCCCTTGATTTTGAAACCGATTGGAAATGGAAAATTATCTAAACGTGATGGTGACAAGATGGGATTCCCTGTGTTTCCTTTGGAATGGAAAACGGAAGAAGGTATTTCATCCGGTTATAGGGAAAAAGGATTTTTTCCGGAAGCGGTTGTGAACTTCCTCTCTTTGCTGGGTTGGAACGACGGAACCGATAAGGAATTGTTCTCGTTGGAAGAATTGGCACAAGTTTTTGATCTGAACAGGGTCCACAAAGCTGGGGCGAAGTTTGATCCGGAGAAAAATAAATGGTTCAACCATCAATATCTAATTAAACAAAATGACGATGATTTGGCGAAAGCCTTCGCTCCTATCGTTTATGAAAAAGGTGTTGATGTAGATTATACAACATTGGTAAGGATTGTTGCGTCGATAAAAGAACGTGCCAATTTTGTTTCGGATTTCTGGGAATTGAGTGATTTCTTTTTTGTGGCTCCAACCTCTTATGATGAAAAGGCATCGAAAAATTGGAAAGAAGAAACACCTGGATTGATGCAAAGCTTGATTGGTGTTTTGAACGGTATTGAAGATTTTACTTCTCTAAACATCGAAACGATTGTAAAAGAATGGATGACGCAAAACGAGATTGGAATGGGCAAAGTGATGCAACCGTTCCGTTTGAGCCTTGTTGGGGCTTTAAAAGGGCCTCATTTGTTTGATATCGTGGAGCTGATCGGTAAAGAAGAAACCATTAGCAGGATTCAAAAAGCCATAGTAAGCTTATAACAACTTTTAAATTGCACATCTAACCCTTTCCGAGTTTAAAACTTTGAAAGGGTTTTGTTTTAAAAACATCTTTGTGCCAAGAAACTCCGCAAACGTTTTTTATATAGAAGAATTCTTGTAACTTTCGTAAAATTGTTACGTACAACTATTATTAACCAATTAAAATTAAACAATGGACGTATTTTTAATCGTTTTCCTCGTTTTAGGATTGTTCCTATTCCTTTCTTCTTTCTTTACCGTAAAACAGCAGACTGCCGTTATCATTGAACGTTTCGGGAAATTCTTGAGCGTTAGAAATTCTGGTCTTCAGCTTAAAATTCCTGTTGTTGATAGAATTGCAGGTCGCGTTAATTTGAAAATCCAACAGTTGGATGTTATCATCGAAACCAAAACAAAGGACAACGTGTTCGTGAAAATGAAAGTTTCAGTTCAGTTTAAAGTTATCCAGGATAAAGTATACGATGCATTTTATAAATTGGAATATCCTCACGACCAGATTACGGCTTATGTATTTGATGTTGTGAGAGCTGAAGTTCCTAAATTGAAATTGGATGATGTTTTTGAAAGAAAAGACGATATCGCAATTGCCGTAAAACGCGAATTGAACGAAGCAATGACAACTTACGGGTACGATATCATCAATACGTTGGTGACCGATATTGACCCGGACATCCAAGTGAAAAACGCAATGAACCGCATCAACGCTGCCGATAGGGAAAAAACGGCTGCTGAATTTGAAGCGGAAAGTTCAAGAATCAGAATCGTGGCGAAGGCAAAAGCGGAAGCGGAAAGCAAGCGTTTACAAGGACAAGGTATTGCCGATCAAAGACGTGAGATTGCTCGTGGTTTGGTAGAAAGTGTGGATGTCTTGAACAAAGTTGGCATCAACTCTCAGGAAGCTTCAGCTTTGATTGTTGTGACGCAGCACTATGATACTTTACAAGCAATTGGAGCCGATACGAATTCAAACCTGATCTTGCTTCCTAATTCTCCACAAGCTGGAAGTGACATGTTGAATAATATGGTAGCTTCGTTTTCAGCATCAAACCAAATTGGTGAAGCTATGAAAAGAAATAACAAAAGACCCGTGAAAAAGGATAAAAAGGCAGACGACTTCAAACCTTCTGAAGATTATAAGAATCTGAAAGAAAACGAAGATTTGAATGCTGATGATTATGATTCAACGATCTAAAATTTTCAACACAAATTACACAGATTTTCACAAATTACTTTATAAGAAAAGAGGCTATTAAAGCCTCTTTTCTGTTTTTATAACCTAAATAACTTCTTTAGTAAAAAGGAGGCACCAATGCTTTTAATTGGGCCTGCAAGTCCACCTAAGACAGTCAAAGCCATCTTTGGAACGCTTGGCATCATATTGGCTGGATTCAGACTGTCTTTTGTATTGTCAAAGCTCTGTGTCAGTTTTTGATAATGAATTTCTCTTTCAACATTTAAAATCTCCAAATCACGGTCAATTTCTGCATAAGAAGAATATTTTTTTCTTTCCATCATTTGAACATTTAATCGTTAAAAAAGAATTCAGAGAATTTTTCCAGGATGGGACCTTCCACAATCTTATCTTGAATTTTATAGATCAGAATACTCAAAATCAGGTAAACTCCACCGATGATCAGGAATCCGTATGCAAAATTATCCAAAGCATAACCTATTGCAATTGCCGCAGCGATGGAAAAAAATACAGTTACCATCACGAGCATCACGGCCAAGAGGAAAATCTTGAGAATCATTGTTGTCGATTTCATTGCGATTTTAAAAAACCACAATTTGTAATAGGCAACGTTACTGTCCAGATAACCTTTTGCTTGGTCCTGCAAGTCTTGGGTATTCTCTTTTATTTTTTCAAAAGCCATAGCTTTTATTTTTTAACTGCCGCAGCAGATTTCAATTCTTGTAGTTTTCTTTCCAAAGTGGCAATTACATCTTCAGCTTTGTCATCGACATTTGCAACCAAATCATCAAAGCTTGATTCAAGGTCTGCTTTTGATTTCGAAAACTTTGTTTTTAGCGTTTCGGAATATTCATCGAATTTGTTTTTCAATTCATTTTTCTTGTCGTCAAAACCGTCCTTGATTTTCTCTCTTGTTTTTGAACCTTTTTCTGGAGCAAATAAAATTCCTAATCCTGCTCCAACTGCCACACCTGCCAAAAGTGCCAAAACTGTTTTTCCGCTATCGCTTGCCATAATTTCTGTTTTTAATTGTTATGATTTTTAAAGATACGGCATTTATTAACATTTTGCTGTTAAGAGCCCGTTAAAGTACTTTCACGAAGCATCAAACTTCAAATTAAGCTTATTGTTTAAAGCTTTCGAGAAGAGTATTATTTTGCTACTAATAAAATTTAAAATTGCTTTAAAATCGATTTATAAGGGTCGGTTTTAATCTACTAAATCAATATTAAAATAGGATTTGATAGATAAAACATATAATAAGAAAAGCCCACGGTCAAGTGAGCTTTTCATTTATAAAATCTATTCTTTGAAATCTAGAATTCAGAAAGTAATTTTTGAACTTCTTCGTTTTTTTCAGAATTTTTTAAATCCAAAAGTTGTGTTTTGAAGTTTTCAAGATTCGAAACATCTTTCTTTAAATTTTGAATGCTTTCAAATCGAACATATGACGATTCGCTTTTCAAGGACATGTTGTATAATTTCTGCAACGTCTCTTCTTCCACATCTGAAAATTTGATGGTATCAGAATATTTCAAAAGCCAGTTTGCAAACAATAATGAACTTTTGTTGTTGTTGATGTTCTTCTTCAAGGCATTCTGTAGCAAGCTGAAATTGGTTACTGATTTGATGTTTTCGCCAATAGCTTTTTCAATAATAGTTCTTTCATCAGCTTCTACTTTGAAGTATTTGTTGATGTCCTTCAAGGAAGCATTGATTACGTTTTCTTCTTTTTTTCCTTTCTCTTCCCAAGCATCTTTTAGTCCAACCGTCCTGTTGAAAACTAATTTTTCAGATGTAGAATCCTTATCAACAGTAAAATAACCTAAGCGTTGGAATTGGAATTTATCTTCATTCTTAGCCGTAGCCAAGCTTGGTTCCAAATAACCTGTAATCACTTTCAAAGAATCCGGATTAACGAATTCCAAGAAGTCTTTTTCTTTATGAGAATCAGGTGCTTCATCAGTAAACAAACGATCGTACAAACGGATTTCTGCTTCAATCGCGTGCTGGATGGAAACCCAATGCAAGGTTCCTGAAACTTTTCTCTGGCTTGCTTCTGTTCCGCTTCCGCTTAAACTATCCGTGTCATAAGTCACGTGAATTTCTGTAATATTTCCATTTGCATCCTTCACAACGCTTTCTCCCTTGATGATATAGGCATTCTTCAAACGTACTTCCTTGCCCAAAGTCAGACGGAAAAACTTAGCCGGAGCATCTTCCATAAAATCTTCCCTTTCGATGAAAATCTCCCTTGAAAGAGGTACTTTTCTAAAACCGGCATTCTCATCTTCCTGATTGTTTTCGGCTTCAAGCCACTCCTCTTTTCCTTCTGGAAAATTAGTAATGACTACTTTTACCGGGTCTAAAACGGCCATGACTCTTGGAGCAGTCTTGTTCAAATCTTCACGGATACAGAACTCCAAAACCGAAACATCAATCAAGTTTTCACGTTTTGCGATACCAGTTGTGTTGGCAAAATTTCGGATAGAAGCTGGTGTATATCCTCTTCTTCTCAATCCTGAAATCGTTGACATTCTTGGATCGTCCCAACCATTGACGTGTTTTTCGTTAACCAATTGCAATAGTTTTCTTTTACTTACAACTGTGTGTGAGAGGTTTCTTCTTGCAAATTCCCTTTGTTTTGGACGAACCAAATTCTTATCGACAACCTGGTCTAGAAACCAATCGTATAATTCCCTGTGGGGTAAGAATTCAAGCGTACAGAAAGAGTGTGAAATCTGTTCCAAATAATCACTTTCTCCGTGCGCCCAATCGTACATCGGATAGATACACCACTTCTCCCCTGTCCTATGGTGATGCTTGTGGATAATCCTGTAAATGATAGGATCACGCATCAACATATTGGTTGATTTCATATCAATCTTGGCACGTAAAATATGAGTTCCTTCCGGGAATTCTCCATTTTTCATCCTTTCAAATAAATCCAGATTTTCTTCAACCGAACGATTTCTGTAAGGACTGTCGGTTCCCGGAGTGGTTGGCGTACCTTTTTGAGCAGCCATTTCTTCAGAAGTCTGACTGTCAACATAAGCCTTGTCGTTCTTGATGAATTCAACAGCCCAGTCGTATAATTGCTGGAAATAATCGGAAGCATAACGTTCTTCAGCCCATTGATATCCCAACCACTCAACGTCGCGTTTGATGGCATCCACAAATTCCTGTTCTTCCTTTGCAGGATTCGTATCATCAAAACGAAGGTTTACAGGTGCTTGATAATCAATTCCCAAACCAAAATTCAAGGCAATCGAACTGGCGTGTCCGATATGCAAGTAGCCATTAGGTTCGGGCGGAAAACGAAAACGTAATTTGTCATTTGACAAGCCGTTTTTTAAATCCTCTTCGATAATTTGTTCAATGAAATTCAATGATTTCTCTTCTGTTGACATTATTTTGTAATTTTGACAAAGATAAAAAAAAGGTTTAAGGTTTGAAGTTTAAATTGATGCCGTAAACCCTAACTTTGAACCGCAAATCTTAAACAAAAATATGGGTACAATTAAATTAAAAAATATTCGCACTTTTTCTTATCACGGCTGTCTGGTTGAAGAAAGTAAAATTGGTTCCGATTATGTTGTTGATTTGGAAATCAAAACCGATTTACGCAAATCTTCTGCCTCGGATGAATTGGCTGATACGGTTGATTACGTGTTATTGAACAAGATTGTCATGGAAGAAATGGCCATCCGTTCAAAGCTTTTAGAACACGTGGCACATAGAATAATCAAGAGAATCTTTAGTGAGATTCCAGAGGTTTCAAGAATACTTTTAGCAGTTTCCAAAGTAAATCCTCCAATTGGTGGTGATGTTGAGAAGGTTACGATTGAAATGGAAGAATACAGAACTTAAATTCCAAAAAACAAAAAACAAAAAGCAAAATTTTAAACTTTAAACTTTAAACTTTTAAACTTTTTGGTTACATTTGCCGTCCAAACAATTAATGGCGTCGTGGCCGAGCGGCTAGGCTGGGCTCTGCAAAAGCTCCTACTCCGGTTCGAATCCGGACGATGCCTCTGAAACCTTCAAGGAAACTTGGAGGTTTTTTTATGTTTAAATTTTTAGGGGAAATTAAGTAAAGATAAAGTTCGAATCCGGACAATCACTCTGAAACCTTCAAGGAAACTTGGAGGTTTTTTTATGTTTAATTTTTAGAAAAAATTAGATAAAGATAAGGTTCCAATCCGGACAATGTCTGTGAAACCTTCAAGGAAACTTGGAGGTTTTTTGTGTTTAAATTTTTAGAAAAAATTAAGTAAAGATAAGGTTTGAATCCGGACGATGCCTTCGAAAATTTCAAGGAAACTTGGAGGTTTTTTTATGTTTAAATTTTTAGGGAAAATTAAGTAAGGATAGGGTTCCAATCCCGACAATGTCTTTAAAAATTTTAAATAATTGGAGGTTTTTATGTTTAACTTTTTAGGGGGAAATTAAGTAAAGATAAGGTTCAAATATGAACAATGTTTTTAAAAATTTCAAATAAATTGAAGGTTTTTTATGGTTCTATTTTTAAGGAAAATTAATTGAATATAGGGTTCGAATACAAAAAATGCCTATTAACATTCAAGGAAATTTGGAGGTTTTTATAGTTATATTGTAGAAAAAATTAGGTTCGAATCCTTCTGCCTTCATATAAAATTCCAATGCATTTCAAAATTATTAAATCAATATTACGTGGTCATACGTCTGAAATTCTAGAGGAATGTTTGCGAAAACATTATCAAATCATTCTGGATTTACTGTAAAATAAAAGATTGGATTGTGATTTACTTTGAAGAATCCGAAACCAAATCATTGGCATACAAGCGAGAATTGGAAGTCAAGAATGGAAAAGCAGGATAAGAATTTTTTAGGAAAGACAGGATTTTAATCAGCTTATAGACAAGAAGCTACTATCAAACAATCCCCTATAAAAAAAGAGATACCAAGTACCTCTTCCAATTAAAATAATTTAAAATTATGCTTATGCTAAAGCGTAAGCTGCATCTTATAACATTGGTCTTCAGATACTGTCACTGATCCATCCCAACTATAGTCTCCACAAGTTGCGGTAAAATTATAAGTTCCAGGAGCAACAGTAAAATTAGCACAACCTGAAGCTCCACAATTTGGCGATGATGCATAAAAACTTGAGATGGAACTTGAACCCTGTCCTTGAAGTGTAACATTTATAGTTCCACATCCCATATCTGAATTGATCCAAAAAATAATATTACCGTTGCCACTTCCGCTTCCACCTCCTCCATCACATGGAAATACATCCGATTTGTAATAGATTTGAGCAGTGTGTGTGTCAACAACTTGGTCCGGAACTCCTACCAATAAAGTACTTCCATTAATCTTGAGTGGAAATTTTATTACTTCTTCACCAATTACAAACGTCATTGAAGGCTCTGATGCGTTAAATGAACCAATGGTTTCAACACCTCCGGAACACGTAATGGCATTCGAACCCACAAACTTTACGTAGGTTTCCATATTTTCCCGTTTCCAACTTCCCTCAAAGCTTGAACTTGGATCGTTGTCAATATCATCTGCTTCTTCATCACCCTCACAACCAAAAGCAGTGAAAACGAGTGCCAGAACAACCAATAAACTGTAATACCTTTTTAAAAATTTCATCTTGTAATTGTTTAAAAATTAATACGGTAAAATTAGTTTGGATGCTGCCTGTGAAAAATCCCCATCAATAGGTATTTTTCAATTTATTGAAAATGAATAATCAGGGTGTAAAAAAAAATCCCGAATATGATTCGGGATGATTTTATTTGGAATGATGAGGTTCAATCTTTTCCAACGCTTTCTTAACCAATTTCTGGTCGCTTGGAAACCAACCTTGTAGCATTATGGTTACTCCAAAAACAACAAGAATGATGCTTGTTATCTTCTTTATTTTCAAGATATTGGTTGGAGTCATTTTATTCTTTAACTTTTTAGCCAATAGCATTTTAACTATATCAACCGCCAGATAGGTGGCAATTACTGAAGTAAAAAAGAGCATCAATCTTGATGTTTTTAGTTCAAGCTGTGGGCCGAAAGTTATAAAGATCAACAACCAGAATCCAAGTACGCCAACGTTGATAAAATTCAATAGAAAACCTTTTACAAAAAGACTTCCATAGTTTTTCTTGATGAGCTCTACTTCTATTGTTTCATCTATATTTTTTGAGGCTCTCTTTAATTTTATATACGAAATGATACCATAGGTAACCATTATCAGTCCACCGAAGATGAATAATGCAGGCTCGTCTTTTATATTATTGATAAGGCGGTAGCTACTGAAATAGGCAATTGCAATGAAAGCAAAATCGGCAGTAACAACACCCAGATCGAATACCATTGCTGCCCTAAATCCTTTAACTGCAGCCGTTTCCAGTAGTACAAAAAATACTGGACCAATCATAAAACACAAAAGAATACCTAGCGGAATGGCTAGCAGAATATCTTGGATCATCAACTAAAATTATAGTGTAGCAAACACAAATATAATTTAAAAATTTACAATTTGATGTTTTACGCTTAACGTTTGCTCTCGTTGATGCTTCCTCCCAGTGTGACTTTCTTGTTGATTTGTTTTGGACTTCCAAAAACAGTGATGGTTCCTCCTGCCCTTACTTTTGCATCAACCAGTTCAGTTGCACGTACATCTGCTTCTCCCCCAGTTGTGATGGTTACAGTTGTTTGAGAAGTTTCGAGGTCATTTGCACGAAGAATTCCTCCTGTTCCTACCGAGGCATCTTGGTTGGTTGCTGAACCTTTAATTTGTAAAATTCCACCTGTTACAGCTCTTAAAGTTGCTTTTTCAACATCTATGTCCAATCTAATTTCTGAACCTTCTTTTGTATTCACCTTTAGGAAAGCTTGCTTGAAAATATCGCTGCTCGACACGTAAGAACCTTCACTGGCATCAATACTTTCCAAGGATTTGTAATATACCTTAGCGGAAACTTCTTCTCCATCCAAAAGCTTTTTGAGTTTCATTCTCACTTTTAGATTGCCATTTTTATTTACAAGTTCCACTTCGTTTGCCCTGTCTCCTTTGATTTCGATTTTACTTTCAGTTGATTTTATCAATTCTACAGAAATCCTATCAAAAACAGCTATCGAATTAAAATCTCCAACATTTTTTTCTACCTGGGAAAAACCTAGACTGCCCACTAGAAGCAATACTATTATACTTAACTTTTTCATAGTAATTTATTTTATTCGTTTTTTCTTATGTAATGAAAATCAAGTTGCTTCTTGACCAAATCTGCATTTTTTACTTTCACAATTACTTCATCCCCGAGTTGTAATAAATTCTGGGTTGTGGCTCCAACCAAGGCATATTGTTTTTCATCAAACGTATAGTAATCGTCTTTTATTTCACGGATCCTGCACATTCCTTCACATTTGTTGGAAACTATTTCTACATAAATTCCCCATTCGGTTACACCGGAAATTACACCCAAAAACTCTTCGTCCTTATGGTCTTGCATGTATTTTACCTGCATATATTTGATGCTATCACGTTCTGCATTGGTTGCCAAACCTTCCATATTGGAAGAATGCTGGCACTTTTCTTCGTAATCTTCCTGGCTAACCGACTTTCCTCCATCGAGATAAAATTGCAACAATCGATGCACCATCACATCAGGATAACGACGTATTGGCGAGGTAAAGTGCGAATAATAATCAAAAGCCAAACCATAATGACCAATATTTTCAGTAGAATATTTGGCCTTGCTCATTGTTCTGATGGTCAAGGTATCAACTAAATTTTGTTCTTTTTTTCCTTGGACATCCTGCAACAATTCATTCAAAGACTTGGAAATTTCTCCCTTGGTTTTGAAATTGATCTTGTAGCCAAATTTAGAAATCACGGTTTGAAGGTTCATCAATTTGCTTTCATCCGGTTCGTCGTGGATCCTGTACACAAAGGTTTTCTTTTGTTTTCCAATGTATTCCGCAACTTTTCTATTGGCCAGAAGCATAAACTCTTCAATCAAATGATTGGCATCCTTTGAAACTTTAAAGAAAACCCCAACCGGTTCTGCCTGTTCATTCAAGTTGAATTTAACTTCTACCTTATCGAAAGAAATAGCGCCATCGGCCATCCTTTTTCTTCTTAAAATCTTGGCTAATTCATCTAATTTCAAAGTAGCTTCAACGATTTCATCCTTCACCACATATTCACTTCCAGTGATGGAAATTTCCTGGGGAATTATATTTCCCTTGGTTTCTATTATCTGTTGAGCTTCTTCATAAGCAAAACGCTGGTCGGAATAAATTACAGTCCTACCAAACCATTGGTTGATAACTTGAGCTTTTTCATTTATTTCAAATACGGCAGAAAAAGTATATTTTTCTTCATTTGGTCGCAATGAACAAGCAAAATTAGACAATACTTCCGGAAGCATGGGCACTACCCTATCCACCAAATAAACTGAAGTTCCACGTTGATACGCTTCATCATCTAAAATCGTTCCTTCCTGTAGATAAAATGATACATCTGCAATGTGGATTCCTATTTCATAATTGCCATTTTCCAATTTTTTAAACGACAAGGCATCATCAAAATCCTTTGCATCTTTCGGGTCTATCGTGAAAGTTAGCGTATCTCTCATATCACGACGATTGGCAATTTCGCTCTCCTGAATCGTTGTATCAATTTTCTGGGCGAATACTTCCACTTCAACCGGAAAGTCGTAAGGAAGCCCGTATTCTGCCAAAATAGCGTGTATTTCGGTGTTATGCTCTCCTGGTTTTCCAAGAACTCTTAAAACGGAACCAAAAGGGCTGTCTGCTTTTTTAGGCCAATCTTCAATATTGACCAAAACCACATCTCCATTTTCAGCTTCTCCGATTTTATCTTTTGGAATAAAAATATCAGTGTACATCTTTGCATTGGCTGTAGAAACGAAAGCAAAATTCTTCTGGATGTCAATCACACCCACAAACTCCGTTTTATGTCGTTCCACCACTTCAATTACTTCACCTTCAGGACGTTTACCTTTTCTACGGTTGTAAACGTATACCTTTACTTTGTCTTTATCCAAAGCGTGGTTCAAGTTATTGGTAGGAATAAAAACATCTTCACCAAAGTCCGGACAGATGAAATAAGCCGTTTTTCTGCTTGTCATATCAATCGTGCCTTCATAATAATCTTGACTGATTGCTTTCACAAGATATTTTCCAGGTTCGGTTTCTATGATCTTTTTTTGAGAAGCTAGAATTTTCAAATCCTTGATGATCTCGTTTCTGCTTTTCGTATCGTTTAATTCTAAAATGGCACCTATCTGCTTATAATTGAATGCCCTATTGGCATTTTGTGACAATATTTTTAAAATTTTTCCTGAGAAATCTTTCTCAGTTTTCCCTAATTTTCTAGGTAGTTTACTCATAATTCTTATCTTAATAATGTTGAAAATTACGAATAAGAATTCAGAATTTAGAATTTAGATTTCAGAATTAAAAAAAATATAACTTTTGTATCTTTATAAAAATTCAAAAATGGAAGACTTCCGTACGATTGCCGTATTCAATTACATCCACGAAATTGTAATCCTGAAACATATTCTGGAGCAGGAAGAAATCCAGTATTTTTTCGAAAACGAAACAATGTCGTCCATTGCTCCTTTTTACTCGAATGCTTTGGGAGGCATCAAACTCAAAGTACATCCTAACGATTTTGATACAGTTCAGTTCATTCTTGACGAATTGAAAGACAACAACGATTTGAAAATCGTTTAAAAAGTTTGAAGTTTTCAACATATATTAAATACAACAAAAAGAAAAGATTAAATTAATTTAAAAATTTGGTGGTTATTATAGCGTGTTAATAGTTGCAATAAGTTTCTATTCTAGCGTAGGTGAAAAGAGTTTTGCATACTTATACAGACTTGTTAACATACTTATATTGGGTTAACACTTTCATTTTGAAGTGATTTTTGTAGTTTGTTAACAATCGTTGATAATAGAAAATGAATCGAATTTGTAAATAAGTTACTTGTTAATTACTGTTAACAATTCCACTTCAGGTATTCATAACTTTTATAAAAATTCCGCAAACTTAATTAGGATTTTAAAGTTGAGTTTTGCATTAGACTTTTTAATCATACAACCAAGAAATAATTCTAAAATTCTATATTTAGTTATCAACAAATAATGTTAATTTAAGGTAAACTGATTATCAACCATTTAAGAAATGCTATTAACATTATAATATTTTAACAATTCCATTACATTAAATGCTTCAATATTAAATGATTGTAATGTTGATAACCTGTAACCAATTGACAATCAAATGCTAAATCTTATGGTTTTTATTTTGGTAAATGATAAAGGTTGCAATAAATTTGCACTACACAACTAACACTTATTTATAGTATGAGAATTTCAATAGGAAACGACCACGCAGGACCGGAATACAAAAAAGCAATTGTAGCTTTTCTTGAAGAAAAAGGATTTGAAGTTATCAATCACGGTACGGATAGTTCGGACAGTGTTGATTATCCGGATTTTGCACATCCTGTTGCGGAAGACGTAGAAAGCGGAAATGTAAATTTTGGCATCATCATCTGCGGAAGCGGAAACGGAATTGCAATGTCGGCGAACAAGCACCAAGGCATTCGCGCTGCGGTTTGCTGGACCAAAGAAATTTCGGCGCTGGCGCGCCAACATAACAATGCAAACATTATAAGCATCCCGGCCCGATTTACGTCTGTTCACCAGGCTGTCGAGATGGTTGATACTTTCCTTACCACTGAATTTGAAGGAGGAAGACATTCTTTGAGAGTAAATAAGATTGCTTGCCAGTAAGCTTTCCTGATATATAAAACAAACCGTTGGTTGAAAAATCAGCGGTTTTTTTAATTCAAGAACTACTATTTACATTAATTCCGTCAAAACACTGACGGAATTAATGTAAATTCCGTCAACACACTGACGGAATTTACATTAATTACTTATCTTTGCATTTATAAAAGCGCATATGAAATTTATAGAAAGAGGCATAGATTCATCTTTTAACAAAAAAGTCTTACCAAATAAAGTGTTGATTTTATTAGGGGCGAGACGTGTTGGAAAAACAGCTTTCATAAAAAAATATCTTTCTACAATTCCGAAAACGGATTATTTGCAACTTAATGGAGAAGATATTGATGATGCCAGTTTATTGAAAGAAAGGTCTGTTAACAATTATACCCGGCTTTTATCAAACGTCAAATTATTGGTGATTGACGAAGCACAAAATATTCCTGAAATCGGATTGATTTTGAAATTGATTGTAGATTCAATAGAAGGTATAAAAATTATTGCAACAGGTTCATCTGTTTTTGATTTATCAAATAAATTAGGAGAACCATTGGTTGGTAGAAAAAATACTATTTATTTATTTCCTTTTGCTCAAATGGAATTTGCCAAAATAGAAAATTATAAAGAAACAACAGTTAAATTAGAGGAACGACTGCTTTTTGGGAGTTATCCAGAATTGGAGCAATATCCGGATTGGAACGATAAAATAAATTACTTAAAGGAAATCATAAATGCTTATTTATTGAAAGATATTTTAGTTTATGACGGCATCAAGCAATCCAATAAAATTTTAGATCTACTCAAATTGATTGCTTTCCAGGTTGGTCAAGAAGTGTCCCTTCAGGAATTAGCCAAACAATTAGGCATTTCAAAAAATACGGTCGAAAGCTATTTGGATTTATTGTCGAAGGTTTTTGTGATCTATAAAGTACCAGGATTTAGCAGAAACTTGCGTAAAGAAATTACAAAATCGAACAGGTGGTATTTTTATGATAATGGAATACGAAACGGAATAATAGGCAATTTTACGAGGCTCGATTCTAGAACGGATGTTGGCGCGTTGTGGGAAAATTATTTGGCTTCAGAAAGAATAAAATACCAAAGTTATACTCAAAAAACAGTTTCCAATTATTTTTGGAGAACCTATGACCAGCAAGAATTGGATTGGTTGGAAGAAGAAAACGGTTTGTTGAAAGGCTATGAATTCAAATGGAACGAAAACAGGAAAGCAAAAATTCCGACAGCATTTAGAAAAGCCTATCCTGAAGCAATTTTTGAGGTTATCAATAAAAATAATTATTTAGATTTTATCACATAATGTGGCAATAATCACGACTATCTGGAGTAATACGATTCCACCAAATTTAAGTATAAAAGAAGTCTTGCTGATTTTATGCCTGAAGATAAGCATCGCCAATAGCAAACCTATAGACCCTCCACAAAAAGCAATCGCGAACAGCATTTTTTCGGTTATGCGAAATTTGCTGTACAGGGCCAAATATTTGTCGTATCCCGCAACGACAAACGCTGTGCTATTTACAATCAGAAAATAGACAAATAATTTTTCCATTAACAGTAAATTAAGCGGTAAAGATATTATTTTCGCCTAGTAAACAAATCAAAATTCAGTATGACCAATATAGATTTCATCAAGCAGCGTGTTGCCACGACCTCCAAGAACATTGAAAATACCGTTCAATTATTAAATGAGGATTGTACCATTCCATTTATTTCACGCTACAGGAAAGACCAGACAGGCAATCTTGATGAGGTCGTGATTGAGCAGATCGCAAAGCTTCAGAAGGAGTATGAAACGATTGTGAAACGCAAGGAAGCGATTTTGAAAGCTATACAGGAACAAAAAGCCTTGACACCGGAACTGGATCAAAAAATCAACAAGAGTTTTGATTTGAATGAGCTGGAGGATTTTTATCTTCCCTATAAGAAAAAGAAAAAAACAAAAGCAGATGTTGCGAGAGAAAATGGATTGGAGCCTTTGGCCAAAATTATCATGGCGCAAAACAATGATGATATTGATTTTATTTCGAGCAAATATCTGAATGAAAATGTGCTGAATGAAGACCACGCCTTGCAAGGTGCACGTGATATCATTTCGGAATGGATCAATGAAAATATTTATGTTCGGAAACAGCTCCGAAGATTGTACCAACGAAAAGCTAGCATTTCTACGAAAGTTGTAAAAACTAAAAAAGAAGATGAAAATGCCCAGAAATTCAACCAATATTTCGATTGGTCGGAGAATTTAAGCAAGACACCTTCACACCGATTATTGGCGATGCTTCGTGCGGAAAATGAAGGTTTTGTGAAGATGAAAGTAGAGACTGAAAGCGACGAAGCACTTGATATCATTGAGGAATTAATTATCAAAAAAAATAACGATACGACGCCACATATTCAATTGGCGGTTGAGGATTCTTATAAAAGATTATTGCATCCGGCGATTTCAAACGAGGCGTTGCAGGAAGCAAAAGCAAAGGCAGATGCGAATTCAATCCAGGTATTTGCAAGTAATTTGAGTCAGTTGTTGTTGGCACCACCTTTGGGAGAAAAGCGAATATTGGCGATCGACCCAGGATTTAGAAGTGGTTGCAAGGTGGTGTGTCTGGATGAAAGAGGCGATTTATTGTACAATGAAACCATTTTTCCACACGCTCCACAAAAAGAGGATGCGATTGCGATGAAAAAAATACGTTCGATGGTAAATGCGTATAAGATTGATGCGATTTCTATTGGGAACGGGACGGCTTCGAGAGAAACAGAATTCTTTATCAAGAAGATTGCTTTTGACAAGCCGGTCCAGGTGTTTATCGTGAGTGAGGCCGGAGCTTCTGTATATTCGGCATCGAAGATTGCGAGGGAGGAATTTCCCAATTATGATGTGACGGTCCGTGGTTCGGTTTCGATTGGAAGACGATTGAGTGATCCGTTGGCGGAACTTGTCAAGATTGACCCAAAGGCAATTGGAGTGGGGCAGTACCAGCACGATGTGGACCAGACGAAACTGAAGGAAGAGCTGGATACGGTTGTGGTCCGTTGCGTGAATTCGGTGGGGATCAATATCAATACGGCAAGCAAGCACCTGTTGAGTTATGTGAGCGGGATAGGAGAGAAGTTGGCGGAAAATATTGTCGCATACCGTTCAGAAAATGGTCCGTTTGAAGATCGGAAACAGTTGAAGAAAGTGCCTCGATTGGGTGAGAAAGCGTATCAGCAGGGAGTTGCTTTTATCAGGATATCGAACGCGAAAAATCCATTGGATAATTCGGCGGTGCATCCTGAGGCATATCCTATTGTGGAGAAAATGGCCAATGATTTGAAATTATCGGTAAACGATTTGATTGCCAATAAGGAAAAGACGGCGTTGATAAAGCCTGAAAATTATATCACACCCGAAATTGGTTTGTTGGGATTGAAGGACATCATAAAAGAGCTGGAAAAACCGGGATTAGATCCGAGGAAGTCGGCCAAGGTTTTTGAGTTTGACAGCAATGTAAAAACCATCAAGGACTTGAAGACGGGGATGGTCTTGCCAGGAATTGTGAACAACATTACCAATTTTGGTTGCTTTGTAGATATAGGGATCAAGGAGAGTGGCCTGGTGCATATATCGCAATTGAAGGAAGGATTTGTAAGCGATGTGAATGAGGTGGTGAAGCTGCACCAGCACGTTCAGGTGAAGATTACGGAAGTTGATGAGGATCGGAAAAGAATTCAACTGACAATGATCTTATAATAAAAGGAATAAAATAAGACAAGAATTGCACCAATTTACACGAATCAATTTGTGAAAATTAGTGCAATTTGTGTCTTTAAAATAAGTTCCGAAGGGAATCAATCAATGATTAGGTAAACATCGGTTTGTATTTCGGCCAGTTGTCGGCAATCATCCAGATGTTGATAAGGAAAAATGGTCCGGCAAAAGCGAGTCCTTCGGGCATAAATACAGCATTGTGAATGATGATTCCAACCATAATCGGAAGAATTAGTATGGCTCCCAAGGCTCTTGTCTTTGGGAAAATGAAAAGTAGACCGCCAAGCACTTCAATAAAGGCGATTAGTGGCATTAGCCATACGAGGGTTCCGAAGGCTTCGTAGATTTTGATCATTTCGGGAGTGAGTTCGGGCATTGGCATATAATGAAAGAACTTGTCGAGGCCTGCGTTGATGAACATCAAGCCGAAAAGGACACAGAGGATTGTTTTTAGGATTTTCATTTTATAATTTTTTAAGTTGTTGGTTACCGCTAAATTAAAAAATTATTTGTCTGGTTGTTAGGATAAAAACAGTCACAGATTATTACTTTGAAAATCTTTAGCTATAATGGTCCATTAACTCTGATGATAGCTCAAATAAAAAAGCTTCCCATTCCTGGAAAGCCCTTGTCTTATTTTTTCTCTTCTTCTTCTTTCTTAGATGTGGGTTGGTCATCATCTCCCTTAGCCGCATTCTTGAATTCCTTGATACCACTTCCTAAGCCTTTCATCAATTCTGGAATTTTTTTACCTCCAAATAATAATAAAACTACAGCGATAACCAGGATCCACTCCGTTACTCCAAATCTTCCCATAATGTATAAATTTATGCTTGCGCGAATTTGTAAAAATATGGCGCAAAGATAAACAGAAATTCGTTTTGGTTGGTTTAGCAGTGCAATTATTTATAGTTAAAGAACGTTAAAGGTGGTATAAACTCAAATTTGGTTTTTATTTTGACACAAATTTCACTAATTAATTAGAAGCTGAAAAGCGGTGGCTTGCAAGGTTAGTGAAATTTTGCAGGTCCTTGTTTTCGTGTAAATTAGTGCAATTGGTGTGAAATTTAATCGAAAGTCTTCACAATTTCAAAATACTAAAAAGGGTTTAAATTGCTATATTTGTTGCATAAACCCCTATTATGTCAGGAAAAAGACTAAAACGACAACTCTTGAAGAAACGATTGTTCACAAAAAACCGACTGGTGATTTTGAATGAAGATACTTTTGAGGAGATTTTTTCTTTGAAACTGACGCTGATGAATGTATTCGTGGTGGCAACACTTGGTGCGATAATCATCATCTTTGTGACGACTTTCATTATTGCTTTTACGCCTTTACGCGAATATATTCCAGGTTATTCGTCTTCCAAATTGAAACAGGAAGCTACTGAATTGGCCTTGAAATCGGACTCCTTGGAATTTGCCCTTCATAAAAACGAGGCCTATATCGCATCCATCAGAAAAGTACTGACAGGCGATGTAGACTTTGCCCATATCAGCAAGGATTCTATAAAGGCAGGAAACAGTGATGACCTCTCGAAACTAAATCTTGCAGCAACAGAAGATGAGAAAAAATTGCGACAGGAAGTGGAGCAGGAGGACAAGTATAATTTGTTTGAACAGGCAAAACCGAAAGTAGGAACGGTACTTTTCGCTCCTGTGAAAGGCCATATCACGGAAGGTTATAGTGTAAAGAACAAGCATTATGCAGTTGATATTGCGCTGGCAAAAAATACGCCGATAAAATCGGTTGCGAATGGAACTGTAATCTTTGCAGATTGGACGCCAACAAACGGAAACGTCGCCATCTTGCGCCACAATGATGGTCTGCTTTCGGTTTATAAACATTGTGAATCTTTGACAGTTGACCAAGGTGATGCAGTACGGACTGGTGAAGTGATCGCCGTGGCAGGTTCTACAGGCGAACAATCAACAGGTATCCATTTGCATTTTGAACTTTGGAAAGAAGGACATCCGATAGACCCAACCCAATTTATAGCTTTTGAATAATTATGGAATGGACACACAATTTACTTCAAATGGCTTTTTTGACCGGTATTATCTTAGCGGTTACGGGAATAATCCAATATGTTTTTGCACCGAAAAAGATCAATAACTTTTACGGATATAGAACGCCAAGTTCAATGAGATCGGAAGAAAGATGGCATTTTGCACAAAAATATTCGGCCTTGAAATTGATTGTTGGAGGTTTATCTCTACTTTTAATTTCGACACTTCCGCTGGTTGTTGAAATGAGTGAAACGCTACAGATTATCATTCAACCAGGAATTATATTGTTGAGTATTGCTTACCTTTTTTATTCTACAGAAAAAGCTTTGAAAACCAGATTTCCTAAAAATTAAAAAATGTCGATAAAGTCAATTGCCGCTAAACTATTTGCAAAAAAAATATACGATAAGACCCAAAAATGGGCGAATGATCCTGTTGCGACGCAGCAAAAGGTTTTCAAGGATTTGATTCGTCAAGCGAAAGATACACAGTTTGGCACGGACCATCATTTTGATGCCATCAAGACTTATGAAGACTTTGCACAAAATGTTCCCGTGAGGGACTACGAAGGCTTGAAAACGTATGTTGACAAGGTGGTGAAAGGCGAGGCAGATGTTTTGTGGAAAGGGAAGCCGCTGTATTTTGCGAAGACATCGGGAACGACTTCGGGGGCGAAATATATTCCACTTACTAAAGAGTCAATGCCATTCCATATCCAGGCAGCCCGAAATGCCATCCTGCACTATATCCACGAAACGGGTAATGCGGATTTTGTTTCCGGCAAGATGATTTTCCTGCAGGGAAGTCCGATACTCGAAGAAAAGCACGGCATTCAATTCGGTCGATTGTCAGGAATTGTGGCCCATTTTGTTCCTAAATACCTTCAGAAAAACAGGATGCCCAGTTGGGAAACGAATTGCATTGAAGATTGGGAAACCAAGGTAGATGCAATTGTCGGCGAAACCATTAACGAGAATATGTCGGTCATTTCTGGAATCCCATCCTGGGTGCAGATGTATTTTGAGAAACTGAAGGAAAAATCGAACAAGCCTGTGGGGGAACTGTTCAAGAACTTTAACCTGTTTATTTACGGAGGTGTTAATTATGAACCGTATCGTGCGAAATTCGAAAATCTTATCGGAAGAAAAGTAGATTCGATCGAGCTTTTTCCTGCTTCGGAAGGATTTTTTGCCTATCAGGATTCGCAAAAGGAAAAAGGGATGCTGCTGCTGCTGAAGGCGGGCATCTTTTATGAATTTATAAAAGCAGAGGAATTTTTCGGTGAAAATCCAAAGCGATATACTATCGGAGAAGTGGAATTGGATGTGAATTATGTACTCATCATTTCTACGAATGCCGGACTTTGGGGCTATAATATTGGCGATACCGTCCAGTTTACTTCCTTGAAACCATACCGAGTGGTTGTTTCGGGAAGAATCAAGCATTATATTTCGGCTTTTGGAGAGCACGTGATCGGAAAGGAAGTGGAGGAAGCTTTGAAGGAAGCAATGGCAGGAACTACTATCCGCGTGAATGAATTTACGGTGGCGCCACAAATCACACCAGGAGAAGGATTGCCGTACCACGAATGGTTTATTGAATTTGATTCCGACGCTTCGGGAGAACCGGACAACATCGAGCATTTTGCGGAAGCGATTGACGATGCAATGCGGAAACAAAATGTATATTACGATGATTTGATTGCGGGGAAGGTTTTGCGTAAACTTGTTGTAACGAAAGTTGCGAAAAATGGCTTCCAGGATTATATGAAATCGATTGGAAAATTGGGCGGACAGAACAAGATTCCAAGGTTGAGCAATGACAGGAAGATTGTGGATGAATTAGAGAAAAGATGAAAGAAGCAACAGGCAAGAAGAAAGGCATAAGATTGTGGGCAGTGTTTCTTTTCATGGGATTTTTTGGTTTCTCGCAAATCAAAGGCGTGGTTGTGGATGAAAATAATAAGCCAATCCCGTATGCAACTATTTGGATCGAGAATGAAAATATTGTTACCACCACAGAAGAAGATGGTCATTTTAGTCTGGAAATTAAAAATCTGGAGAAAAACTTGATTTTTTCGGCATTAGGATTTGAAACGCAAACAATCAAAGCCACAGAAACGGAGAGAGTTGTCCTGAAACCGGTTATGATACATCTGGATGAAGTTGTTATAAGGAAAAATCCAGTCAAGCAGAAAAAGGAGTTGGGATATTATGAATCGGGCGGTTTCAGGTATCATATGAGTTATTTTGTTGACGGGATCTATTTCAATTTTCCTGAAGAAGAAAAAGAGAAGTATCCTTTTATCAAGGAGGTGAAGTTCAAAACGCTCTCCAGAAATCAAAACGCTGTTATTCGAATTTATTTTGTTGAAAGCAACGAAGACGGTTCGCCCAGTGAAAGGATTTTATCGGAAGAAATTATTTTAGAGGTAAAAAAAGGAACTATTAAAAATGTAATTGATTTATCAGCAAGGAAAATTGCAATTCCTAAAAACGGCTTTTTTATTGTTTTTGAAAAATTAAAAGTAGAACAGAATAAGCATTATGAGGAATATACTTTTAAGGACAATAAAGGGAATAAAACAACCGCTAAAGGTATGAGTTATGAGCCAGAAATTCCATTAGTTCCAATTAAGGAAGCTGTTGGATGGCACAAGCAGGTTGATAATAAATGGGAAAAAAACACAAAGACCAAGTTGCAAAATCCCAATAGTTTTACAAATATACTGATGAAAAAATACCATGATAAATATTTAGTACCATCAGTTAACATTACCATCAGCAACTAAATGAAAGCAATCTTCCTTTTTTTTATAATTTGTGTTTCACAAGCCCAAACTAGAGGCATTATAAAAGATAGTCTTACAGGCCAGCCAATTCCTTATGTGAGTGTTTGGGTGGAGAATGAAACTATTGGAACAACGGCAGAGGAAAACGGAGAGTTCATCATCAATACAAATGATAAGAACAAGAATCTGGTTTTTTCGGTGTTGGGGTATGAGCGAAAAGTTTGCAAGGTATCGGAAGCGGAATCAGTTCTTTTGTCGCCTTCTGCTTTTGAGCTCGGGGAAGTGACGATTACCAACAAAAAAGAAAAGAGACAACTTGAAATTGGTAAAACCAAAAGTGTGATTCAGGAAGCTTTTGACAACGGACCGAGAATGGATGCGAAATTTTTCCCGTATCAGAAAGAATATGCAAAAACAAAATGGATTCAGAAAGTAACTATATTGACCGACAGCAAAGTGGAAGATGCTACAATTAAACTCCACTTGTATGAGGTTGATGAAAAAGGTTTTCCGGGAGAAGAATTGTTGAGCAAAGATTATATCGTGACCTTGAGAAAGGGAATTTTCAAGCACAAGGTTGATATCAGCGAATTCAATATCCAGATGCCTAAAAATGGAATCTTTGTGGCATTTGAGAAATTGATTATCGCAAAGAACAAGCTGGAGAAAACCATTACCGATTATAACTCCAACACGACGAAGACACAGATTACGTATTCGCCATTGGTGCTTTACAATTCAGTTGAAAAAGAGTATCTGTTCAGTTATTCCGGTGGAAGATGGATCAAGCTTACAAAAGAAGAATTGAATGCATATTCAACAACAAGGACTGTTTATGAGCCGAATATCAATTTAATCCTTACGGATTGATATTTTTTGAGAATTCTATTGATTGCAAGCCATATTTAACAAAATAAAAATAAAAAACCTACATTTGTGGGTTAGAAAATAATAAGAATGAAAGAAATCAAAAACATTTCGCGCTCGAGGGCGCAAGAGTCTTCAGCAGCTATTGAAAGACTGTACATTACAATGCGCCATTTGTTCAATAGAGGATTCTATAAGCCGATGGGAGTTTCAGGAGATACGCTTCGCGAAGCATTACTGCAATTGAGACCTGAAATTTACGGTACGATTGCCGAAGAAAAAGTAGAATTAAGCGGATTATTATATGTTATAGAACGACTTCCTGTTGGGATTGAAGAATGTCGTTTCATCAACCTTACTTCGGATGAAGGCTATTCTAAATCGCATTTCAAGGCGATTGTTCCTCCAAAGAGAAAACGTAATTGCTATCGTATAGACGATGAGCAAATGAACGTTGAAATTACAAGAGGCCGTTCGGATATTTACGATATCCTGACACACTTGACCTTTATTTTTATCGAATCACACAAGATCAAAGACAGTGTCTTACTGGATGAAAATGGGGAAGTAACCCGTGATTGGGAAAAGTTGGAGGAAGTGGTGACCCAATCTAAAAAATTATCGCAAAACGACAAGGAGAAAGCCATCTCCCATGTTTCCAACATCTTGGGTAGAAGTTTTATTGAGATCTTGGACATCTATGATGCTTTCGGTACAGCTGAAAAACCAGATCGTTTCTTGCACGTTATTTACTGGCTTGGAAAATTGGCTTTGGAAGAAGTCTTGGAAAACAAGAAACGCACGATCACGTTCAGTCCGATTCTGAGGGAACGGTTGGGACATCATATCCACGGAGAAATCTGGGCAACCAACATCAAGGAAGTGCTTAGGGACAATGACCTGTTGAACCGTCCAATCCACATCATCAGTGCCAATATGCACAGTGTGATGAATTCGATTTTTGCGACACACGTCCTGAAGACAAAATTCAAGGACAAGTCGGATTTCTTTATTTTTGAAGAATTGAGCAAGACCGGAGCCAACGAGGTTCGCGATAAAGTAGAAGAGTTTGCAAAACAGCACGGAATGATCTCGCTTCCGGATGCATCGGGAACCAACATTGACGTCCAGATTTTTGATACCGCGAAAATAGATTGGAAAAAATCGGCTTTCCCAGGAGCAAAATTAGACGAAAGCAAGCCTGTCATCATTGTGATGGATTATGCGTTTGGAGAGCAAGCTTATGAAACCATTGACGAGTTGTTGAAACCTTACAAGGAATCGAAAGACAAGAAAGTGTTATTGAATGTGGTTTCCGTTTCGATAATGGGGAAAGCAGGAATCTTGGAAGGCGGAAAAGGAGATATTATGATCCCGTCGGCCCATATCAACGAAGGAACGGCTGATAATTACTGGTTTGATAATGAGTTGACAGCCGATATGTTTGATGGAAATGACATTGCCGTTTTTGCCGGACCAATGGTTACGGTTTTAGGAACGTCTTTACAGAATAAGGATCTATTGAAGTTTTTCCATGAGTCTACCTGGGGTGTGATTGGTTTGGAAATGGAAGGAGCCTATTACCAAAAAGCCATCCAATCGGCATCACGTATCAGGAAAAGCATCAATCCGGATGTAAAAGTCAGGTATGCCTATTATGCTTCGGATAATCCTCTGGAAACTGGAAGTACATTGGCTTCAGGTGGGTTGGGAACAACTGGTGTGAAACCAACGTATTTGATTACAATCAAGATATTAGAACAAATTTTTAACGTAAAATAATAAGTTACAATGAATACTACTCCAAAGCAAAATTCAGACGATCATGAAATTGATTTGTCGCAGATTTCTAGAAAAATCAACCAAGGGTTTCAAAATTTTGGTGGGTTTGTTTTTAATTGCATCCAGTTTTTCTTTAAAAATGCAATCATAATTGTTGTTCTTTTTATTGTTGGAATTGGTTTGGGATACCTCTTAGATAATGGACAAAAATCATACAAGCATGAGCTTATCCTGATTCCAAATTTTGGAAGTACGGATTATCTATATGGAAAAGTGGAACTCATCAATTCTAAAATCAAGCAAGGAGACACGGTTTTCTTGAAAGGGCTCGGATTAAAAAACCCGAAAAAAATATCTAAATTAGAAATCGAACCAATAGTTGACCCCTATAATTTCATCAGAGACAGAGAAGAAAATTTTGAACTTTTGAAATTAATGGCCGAGGATGGTAGTATTGACAAGGTTTTGACAGACAGGATCACCAGTAAAAATTATACCTACCACAGCATTACATTCTCTACAAAAGGAAAAGCAACGGATGTAAACACAATCCAACCTTTATTGAATAGCCTTAATGATAGTGACTATTTCCGGATAATTCAGAAGAATATAGTTGAGAATGTCAAGGTGAAAATGGAATATAATGAGCAAACGTTAAACCAAATCAATGCAGTTTTAAATAGTTTTGCCAATGAAGCTGGTAAAGGTTCTAGCAATTCGAATTTAGTTTATTATAATGAAAACTCACAGCTTGACGAGGTTTTAAAGACAAAATATAGCCTTGTATCCGAACAAGGAAATAGAAGGCTGGAATTGGTAAATTATCAGAAAATAATAAAAGAGGTAAGTGTGATTACCAATATCGAAAAAGGGTCTTCTAACAAATTGATATTACCATTGATCTTAATTTTCCTTTTTATTGTAGGAAAAACATTTTTTAGTTTCTACAAGAATCAATCTGCAAGATCCAAGGAAAGAACTTCAAACTAAAAAATATGAAAGGAATAATTCTAGCAGGAGGTTCAGGAACGCGTTTGCATCCGTTAACATTGGCGGTTAGCAAGCAGCTGATGCCAATTTATGACAAGCCGATGATATATTATCCACTGTCGTCCTTGATCTGGTCTGGAATCAGAGAAATCCTGATCATCTCAACACCACATGACCTGCCTCTTTTCAGGCAATTGCTTGGGGACGGTTCAAGATTGGGTTGCCGTTTTGAGTATGCCGTCCAAGAGCATCCAAACGGACTGGCCGAAGCTTTCATCATCGGAAAGGAATTCATCGGGAACGATAAGGTAGCACTGGTTCTGGGAGACAATATTTTTTACGGAACAGGGCTTTCAGATTTGCTTCAGGCCAATAATGACCCTGATGGCGGGATTATTTATGCTTATCATGTTCACGATCCAGAACGTTATGGCGTTGTAGATTTTGATGAAAATGGCAAAGTACTTTCCATTGAGGAAAAACCACTGACACCAAAATCAAATTATGCCGTTCCTGGAATTTATTTCTATGACAATGATGTTGTTGAAATTGCGGCAAATATAAAACCAAGTAATAGAGGTGAAATCGAAATCACTGATGTAAATAAAGAGTATCTAAAGAGAGGAAAACTAAAAGTCAGTATCTTGGATAGAGGAACAGCTTGGTTTGATACCGGAACATTCAATTCTTTGATGCAAGCCTCACAGTTTGTACAAGTTATTGAAGAACGCCAAGGTTTGAAAATTGGTTCCATCGAGGAAGCAGCTTTCAAGATGGGCTTTATTGATGCAGAGCAGTTAAGAGAATTAGCCGGCCCATTGTTGAAAAGTGGCTACGGAAAACACCTACTAAGTTTAATTTAAATATTTAATTCCATTTCAGGAAAGCGGATTTATGAATTTTATACCAACCAAATTGAAAGGATGCTATATCCTGGAACCAAAAGTGATTTTTGACGAGAGAGGTTACTTTATGGAGAGCTTCAATGAGAAACGTTTTCAGGAAGCCGTAAACGAGGAAATTCACTTTGTACAGGACAATCAATCCTATTCTACAAAGGGAGTGCTGAGAGGGTTGCATTATCAGACCGGTGAACACGCACAAGCCAAATTGGTAAGGGTCTTATCAGGAGAAGTATTGGACGTTGCGGTTGATATCCGTCCTGGATCTGAAACCTTTGGAGAATATGTTGCAGTCCTACTATCAGCTGAAAATCAAAAGCAGTTGTTCGTGCCAAGAGGTTTCGCACACGGATTCCTGGTTCTGAGCGAAACGGCTACCTTTTTCTACAAGTGTGATAATTTTTACAACAAGGAATCCGAAGGCGGAATTATCTTCAATGATCCCAAAGTTGATATCGACTGGCAATTTCCGGAAAGTGAACTTATAATTTCCGAGAAAGACCAGGTTCAACCAACGATTGATAACGCAAAGAAGGCATGGTAGTTTTAGTAACCGGAGCTTCAGGCCAATTGGGACAATCCTTGCAATCTATTGCAAGCAATTATCCTCAGATCGATTTTCATTTTTACAATTCATCAGCATTAAACATTGCAGATTTACAAAATTGTAAGGCTGTTTTTTCTACCCTGCGACCTGATTTTTGCATTAATGCTGCAGCCTATACTGCTGTTGACAAGGCAGAAAGCGAACCAGAAAAAGCACATTCAATAAACGTTACAGGTGCTGAAAATCTTGCGAAGGCCTGTAAAGAGTTTGATACCGTACTGATTCATATTTCTACCGATTTCGTCTTTGATGGAAAAGCTTCGAAACCTTATACGGAAGAAGATATTCCAAATCCAACAGGTGTTTATGGGCAGACAAAATTAGACGGAGAAAAAATCATCCAGCAAATTTGGGAAAAGCATCTGATTATCCGGACTTCGTGGGTTTATTCGCAATTCGGGAATAATTTTATGAAAACGATGCTGAGGCTGGGTGCTGAAAGGGATTCACTTTCAGTAGTGAACGATCAAATCGGAACACCCACAAATGCTGTAGATCTGGCTGAAGTTTTAGTAAAAATTATCCAGGCAATAGATAAAAATATTCCATCTTCCATCTTCCATCTTCCCTCCAAGATTTTCAACTTCAGCAACGAGGGCCAATGTTCATGGTATGATTTTGCCAAAAAGATATTTGAAATCAATAAAATTAAAATAGATTTACAAGCAATTCCCACAAGCAGTTATCCAACGCCAGCCAAAAGGCCCAGCTTCAGTGCTTTGGATAAGACCAAGATAAAGACAACTTTTGGGTTTGAAGTTAAGGATTGGGAAGAAAGTTTAAAATAGTAAAGATGAAAATATTAGTTGGCCATACCGGTTTTGTGGGTTCAAATTTAGCAGAAAGTAATTCATTTGATTTTTGTTTTAACTCTCAAAACATCAAGGATTCTTTTGGCCTCAACCCAGATTTATTGATTTATTCAGGTGTCAGGGCAGAAAAATTTTTGGCCAATAAGGAACCTGAAAAAGACTTTGAGATCATTTTAGAGGCAATTGAAAACATCAAGAAAATCAATCCAAGGCAAATTGTTTTGATTTCAACGGTAGATGTATATCCAAACCCTGTAGCAGTTGACGAGAATACACAAATTGATTTGGAAATGGTGCAACCTTACGGGAAAAACAGATTGTATTTGGAAAATTGGGTAGCTTCCAATTTCGAAGATCATCTGATCGTAAGGCTTCCTGGTTTATTTGGAAAAAACATAAAAAAGAACTTCATTTTCGATTTGATTTCGGTTATTCCATCAATGTTGAATGCAGCAAAATATCAAGAGTTGGTATCACATAGCTGGATTGCAAATAATTATACTCTGCAAGAAAATGGTTTTTATAAATTAAATAATATTGGAGATACGGAAAGAAAAATTTTAAAACAGCAGTTTTTAGATTTAGGTTTTTCGGCTTTAAACTTTACAGACAGCAGGGGAAAGTTCCAGTTTTATAATCTAAGAAATCTTTGGAACGATATTCAAATAGCACAAGAAAATGGTGTAAAAAAATTGAATTTAGCTACGGAACCAATTGAGGTTAATGAAATATACAAAGCTACTTATGGGAAAGATTTTGTCAATGAATTGAACAATCCCGTTCCTAACTATGATTTTTATACCCTCCACGGGAAATTATTTCAAAATCAAGGAAACTATATAGAATCGAAAGAAAAAGTGTTACAAGACATTGTAAGCTTTATAAAAAGTCAACAATAATGAAAGTAACGATTTCAAACATAGCTTGGCAAGAAGAAAATGATGCCGAGATGTATTTATTCCTGAAAGAAAAAAACTGTACAGGTATAGAAATAGCACCAACCAGAATTTTTCCAGAAAATCCTTATTCAGATCTAAAAAGAGTAAGTGATTTTAAAGAAAAACTCCACTCAAATTATGATTTGCAAGTTATTTCGATGCAATCCATTTGTTTTGGAAGAAATGAGGCTATTTTTTCTTCTGAAGAAGAAAGGACATCGCTGTTGGATTATATCAAGCGATCAATAGATTTTGCATCGGTTTTAGGTTGTAAAAATTTGGTTTTTGGCTCACCAAAGAATAGAAATATTAATGAAGGTCAGGAAGAATTGGCAATTGCCTACTTTTCTGAAATAGGAAAGTATGCAAACCAGAAGAATACGGTTTTTGCCTTCGAGCCTAATCCGGTTATTTACGGAACCAATTTCATAAACACCACCACCCAAGCTTTGGATTTTGTAAAAGAATGCAATGTTGAAGGGTTGAAGATAAATTTCGATTTGGGTACGGTAATTTACAACGAAGAAAACTTATCTATTTTAGAAAACAATTTAGAATGGATCAATCATATCCACATAAGCGAACCCTATTTGGAAGAAATCCAGAAACGCTCGCTTCACAATGAGCTCGCTTCCATTTTAAGAAAAGAAAAATATGAACATTATATTTCAATTGAAATGAAAGGCGGAAGCGAATTGGAAAAAATCAAAGATATAATTCAATACACACAGGATGTTTTCAAAAACTAACGAAGCGATTTATGGTGTGCCCAAGTTTCTTTCAACTGAAATAGAAGAAAGAAAGACAAAATATTGTTTGTGTATTCCGATTATAAATGAGGGAGAACGTATTCAAAAGCAACTTCAAAGAGCACAACTACACGGCATTGACAAATTGGTTGATATCATTATTTGCGATGGTGATTCTACTGATGGTTCAACAGAAATCAATAAACTGAAAGCGTTAGGCGTAAACACGCTTTTGGTGAAAAAGGATTCAGGAAAGCAAGGAGCACAGTTGCGAATGGGTTTTTGGTTTGCCTTGGAAAGAGGCTACGAAGGAATTATAACCATTGATGGAAACAACAAGGACAGTATTGAATCGGTTCCTTTGTTTATAGAGAAATTAGAACAAGGATTTGATTTTGTCCAAGGATCAAGGTACGTTGAAGGAGGAAAAGCTATAAATACGCCAAAAATCAGACATTTTGCTGTAAAGTTTATCCATTCACCATTGATTTCTTTAACAGCAAGGCATCGTTTTACAGATTCCACGAATGCTTACAGATGTTATTCAAAAAAATACCTCACACATCCGAAAGTACAACCGTTCAGGCCGGTTTTCACGACCTATGAATTGCTTGCATTTCTATCGGTAAAAGCATCACAATTGGGATTGAAAGTAGGAGAAGTTCCCGTTGAGCGCAAATATCCGGAAAGCGGAAAAGTTCCCACTAAAATCAGTTTTTTTAAAGGTAATTTTAATTTGATAAAAATACTGGTAAATAATTTATTAGGTAAATACAACCCATAGAAGAATGAAAAAGATAAAAGATACAATTGTGACATTAATCAAGGAAAATAGCTTCAACAACAAGCCATTTTTGGCCTTAAGCATTTTTATCTGCTTGAGTTTATTCTCTCCTTTTATCAATATTCTTTTCGAGATCAAGCCTGAAGTTTCTAACTTTGGACAGCATATCATATCAAATGCGTCTGTAAATAATCTAGATGTTTCTAAAAGGGTTGGTTTGTTCTACAAAACCTTATTTGGTTTATCTTTTTTATCGGGAGTATTATTTCTATTTCTAAAGAAACAAACCTCACAGATAAAAGAGCCAGGTTTCTTATTAGAATACGTTTACAGTATCTCTATAATCGGAATATTGGCCTTCTTTTCAGGCATATTGGTGTACCAAACCGACACAGCCCTATTTTTTATTTTAGTCTGCCTGATTTTTATATTCAAGAACCTAAAAAACAATAGAGATGACATAGTAATGGCACTATGGCCCGTTTTGATTGCATTTCCATTTGCATTATTTGCGTACACTTTTTTCAAGAATAAAAACTTCTTCGAAAAAATCCCAGCAGAATTAACCCTGAAAGGCAACGTGCTATCAATTGATTATCAGTGTTTGGTATTCATATTCTCTTTGCTTCTTTTTTCTTTCGGAAGCTATTTTATAAAAAATAAGATTTTAAAAAATCAAACATCCGATAAGTTGCTTTTGGCTAGTTTACCAATTGTTTTACTGCCAACAGTTCTATCATTTTTACTGGAAAGTTTGAATATTGCGAATGTTAGATTCGATATCGTTTCCAACCATCCCTTTTTAATTTTTGGAATACTCATCTTTTTAGCTTTGGGCTTATGCTATTATTTTTTGAACACAAAAAAAGAATATAATTCAAGAATAGTAAACAAGTATTTTATTTCCTTCTGTTTGCTTGGTTTTGTAATATTGATTGCCCAGCCATGGCGATTTATGGTTCCTGGCAAAGAATTTTTTGAATCTGCAAACCACGGTATTGCTGTTGATCATCTTTTTAAGTACGGATCTATTCCATTCATTGAAAATTTTGACGCCCATATGCTGAGCCAGCAATTTTTCTCATACATCTATGTTTTTTTCAATGGTTATGAGGCTTGGACATCAAGCTTATATATCCAATATTTTTATATTTTGGAGATACTTGTTTTATTCTTCGTGTTTAGAAAAGTATTGGGAGATATTAATAGTTTTTTCCTGATTTTATGTGTGCCAATACTGCCACTGATTTTGAATGAGTTTGCAATGGCCGGGGTTTTTGCTCTCTTTGTGATGAGGTTGTTGAATGATCCAAAGGTAAAAAACTTCTATCTATTTTGGATACTGGGAATACTGATCTGCCTGTATAAATTGGATGTTGGCTATGGCGCTTTAATTTCTGGAATTATACTATATTTTTTATTCAATAAGGTTGTTCACAATAAATTTGAATTCAAACAATTGCTCAAATCGGCTGTAATTGTAATTTCGTCAATACTGGTTCTTTTTATTGTTCTATGCCTTCTGAAATCTGTAAATCCACTTACCAGGCTACAAGAGTTCTTGTTGGCGGCGATGTCTGACCAAAATTGGGGAATAGTAAAAATGGGCAATACCTCAAATTATTTATTCAGGGTTTCCTATTATATCTTGCCTCTATTGGTTACTATCTATGCAGTATATTTGTTATTTAATCTATTATTCCACAAAGAATTTGTGCAAAAAAAGGTGAACAATCCAAAAGCACTTTCGGCAATCATCTTTTTCTTCTTTTTCTTTTTCTTCTTTATTTTTAATGCGCAAAGAGGAATCGTCTTTCATAATTTCGAGTATGGAAACATTGTAAGGATAACAAGTACAATTCCAATCGCATTGTTGTTCTTAACTTTAATCATTAGCAACAAGAATAAGCTGATTTATTTTTCATTAGTCTTTTTTGGGTTGTTTTTATTTATGAATTCAACTAACGCTGATTTTAAAAATAGAAGTTATTCGTTGTTTCAAAAATCGATAAATTCCGGTCCATTTTATGAAAAGTTTACTGAGATGGCTTCTTTCAACAAATCAAGATTAAGGGTCACATTCGATCAATCCGAGATACAATTTTTCAAAAATTTCTTGGATGCATCGCTTGAAAAAGACGAAACCTATTATGATTTTTCATCTACTAATTTTTTTCATGTTCTAACAGGAAGAAAAAATCCGGTTTATGTAAATCAGTCTCCAATGATGCTAAATGGAGATAAGGCACAAGATTTTGAAATTAACTATTTAAAAGAAAAAAATATTTCGGTTGTATTGATGCCTATAAAAAATAATTATTGGCATGCGATTTCAGAAGTTTACATAGATTTTAAATATTATAAGATTTCAGAATATATTTACTCCAATTTCACACCCTTGTTCAGGACAGGTTATTTTGACGTATATGTTTTAAAGGATAAGAAACCTTATTTTGAAAACAAATTAAGATTATTAAAGCAATCAACCGGTGCAGCTTCCGTAACAGATTTTAGCTTTTTAGAAGAAACCGCCATTACTAAAAACAACTTGATTGTTGAGAAAAGAAACAATTCCATACATCTGAAATCAAACGGATCCACGCCATTTTTTATCGGGTTGATTGACTTCCTAAGAAACAACAATAAATTAAAAAACAGCAATTTTTCAAAATTCAATTTTAAGTTCAATGCTTCAAATAGTGGGAACATAAAAATTTATTACAAGCTAAATTCGACAGATGCCTTCTCTGAAGAAAATGTAAAAGAATTTCCTGTCACGACACCTGGAGATAATCAAATTAGCATGGATTTTGCAAGCATGCCGTTTGAAATAATGGTTGGAGTGAATGTTGAAGAGATAACGCCCCAACTAATGGAGTTTGTAAATGATGCAAAGGGAAGCATTTCAGATCCGGAAAAAATTGATTATTTTATTGGGTTCGTCCCAAAATTATGGGCTGAAAATTCTAACAATTTTGCTTTTAGCGCTGTCAAATCTTTAAACGAACCTCTTGAAGAAACCACGGCAAGTATTGAATCTCATAATCTAAACAAAACTCAAAATGGAGTTTTCACCTATTTGGAAATAGAATCTGAAACAGATATGACCGCCAATATTGATTTATCCGAGAATAATATCTCCAAAGCTAGTTATGGTTTTAGTATATTAGCGGGCAAACATACGTATGCAATACGTGTGAGTAACGGATTTTATTGGTGGAATTCTGTAAGTCCTAAAATTACCTTTAAAGCAGAAAAAAGTGTAAGGATAACCAAGTTTTCCTTAATTTCAGAAAATGGAAAAATAGTTGTTGATTACAAATCAAATGGTTTGACTTTATCAAATCTAAATGATGAAAACTGGAAAAATGGTTGCAGCATTGCTTACAATATGATAGTTTTGGATTATTCTCCAACCAAAGAAAAACTTGTGAGTTCCCACAAAAAAATTCAGCTGGTAGACAACAGGATAGTAACAATAAAAGGATATCAAGTTTCTGGAAACTATATCAATGTTGCAATTGAAGAAAGATTACAAGATTATATTGATGTGATTGGGTTTCCTAATGCTTTAAAATTCAATTAGTTGCTTTAATTATCAATACTTTAAAAAAATTATGGATAAAGTTAAAAAATGGATTGGATCCAATTATATTATTTTGATCATACTAATCATTGCTTCATTGCTGAGGTTTTATCACATTGACTATCAAAGTGTATGGCTCGATGAAATATGCTCTATAAATGAAGCTAATCCAAATATAAAATGGTCAGATTTAGAAGCGACAATATTGGTTTCTGATCCACATCCTCAATTGTATTTTATTTTTTTAAAGATCATGTTTTTGCTTTTTGGATATACAACCTTTGTTGCTAGGGTTTTTTCTGCAATAGTTGGAGTTCTGGGTGTTTATTCAATTTACTTGTTGGGAAAGGAAGTAGCAAATAAAAAAGTTGGAATGCTTGCCGCATTTCTCTTGACAATAAATTATTTCCATATTTATTACTCTCAAGAAGTGAGAATGTATGGTTTGCTTTTTCTACTAACCGTATTGTCATTTTATCGTCTGGTGATTTTTTTGAAGAACACAACTTATAAAAATGCCGTCTGGTATGGATTTTTCACAGGATTGATGATTTTCACTCAATTTTTCGGGTTATTTGTATTGGCTTCTCAACTGTTTATCTTGCTCGTTTTTTTATTAAGGCTGGATAAAAAAGACAAACTCCAATTTTTATTCAAATCATTAGTTTCAGGTGCGATAATAATTCTAATTTTTGTACCTGCAATCAATATTTTTATTGAAACAACAAAAAAGAAATATGCCGTTTTTCAACCCACTTCAATTGACAGTATAAAACAGATTTTTAAAGATTTTGCATACAATTCAGATCCATTAATCCTGATCTCAATCTTATTGATAGCTGTATATTTTATTTTTGGAATTAAAAATAAATGGTTTAAGAATAAAGAAGTATCCTTGATGATATTTGTGCTGCTCTCTTGGTTATTCATCTCACTTATATTGCCAATACTCAGATCCTATCTGGTTACACCAATGATTACGAGCAGATATTTTATTGTCATTCTACCTCCAATACTTATATTTATTGCTCTGGGAATTGCCAGTATTAATAACAAAGCAATAAAAATAACTGCGGTGGTGTTTTTTGGGATAGTGTCACTTTATGAATTAACCTTTCATAATGATTATTATAACAAAATAGCGAAAACTCAATTCAGAGAAATTTCTGAATATGTAATCAAGGAAAATACTAAAAAAGATCCGGTAGTCAGTAATTTGAGCTGGTATTTGATCTACCTCTTCAATAAAGATGAGAGCAATATTCCCATTGTTGACAGAGTTTTTGAAGATTATGTTCAAGATATGATTAAAGATCCTGAAGGAATAGAGTCCTTTTGGTATTTTGGAGCTTTTGGAAATCCGCTAAAGCTGAGCGAAAAATCAAATGCGTTTATGGAAGAAAACTTTGCTATTGTACACAGTCTCGATAAATTTGACAGTTGGACCAGGCATTACGTACCCAAAAAGGCACAAAATTTAAAAGAGTATAAAATTCCGGTTGACAATATTGTATTAAGCAACATTACCGACACGTATTGGACAGGAGGTGTAAGCACAAATAATGCAATCCTGCTTGTTGATTTTTCGGAAAAGAATGTAGAAAAATTGAAATCAGCAATACGATTGAAATCAAAAAATGGGAAAAGCTATAAAATAATCAAAACAGAAAAAGCGGGTAACTTTATTCATATTTATGTTGACAAGAGCCCTTATGCAAATAAAGAGATGCTTCAGTACCCAAATCCTATAGAGTTTCTAAAATAGTATGCAATATTTTGATAAAATAATAATTGGGGCAGGCTTGTATGGTCTTTACGCTGGACTTTTTTGTGCAAAAAAGGGTGAAAAAGTATTAGTCTTGGAGCATGATCCACAAGCTTTCTCGAGGGCAAGCTACATTAATCAAGCCCGTGTACACATGGGATATCATTATCCAAGATCGTACACAACCGCAAAGAAATCAGCCGACTATTACGATAGGTTTATTGAAGATTACCATTTTTGCATTCATAATAGTTTTGATAAGATCTATGCCATCTCAAAACACTTTTCATGGACAAATTCTACACAGTTTAAAAAATTTTGTTCGGACACCGATATTTTATGCAAGCCAATAAACGTTGATGAATTTTTTAAAGAAGAATTTTGCGAGGGGGCTTATTTATCTAAAGAGTGTACTTATGATGCTCAAATTTTAAAAAACCATCTATTAGAAGAAATACAGAAATATCCAAATGCACAAATTCAGTACAACAGCTATATTGTCAACGCTGAAAAAACAGACGATCGTTATAATTTAAAGACAAACCATAATGATGAATATAGTTCAGGATTTGTTTTAAATACCACTTATGCTTCAATAAATCAGGTTTTGAAAATTTTTGGAGAAGAACCTCTTGCCATAAAATATGAACTTTGTGAAGTGATCCTATGCAAAGTGAGTGATAATTTAAAGAATGTGGGTATAACCATGATGGATGGGCCGTTTTTTTCGCTGATGCCTTTTGGGCAAACAGGATACCATTCGCTAACAGCTGTAAACTATACCCCGCATAAAACATCTCGCTCTTTTTTGCCACAATTTGATTGCCAAGAAAGAAGCAATTATACATGTAGCTCAGAAAAGCTTGGAAACTGCAATTCATGCATTGCAAAACCAAAAACATCCTGGCCGTTTATGTCTGCCCTTGCAAAAAAATATTTGAACGAGAATATAACAATAGAATATGTGGAATCATTATATTCTGTAAAACCGATTTTGCAAGCTTCAGAAGTTGACGATTCAAGGCCGACTATAATCAAAGAATTCTCCTCAAATCCAAAATTAGTTTCTGTTTTATCTGGAAAAATCAATACGGTTTATGATCTGGATAGTATCTTGTCTAATTAACAATTAATAAAATGAAAGAAAAAAAACTAATATCATTAATTGTTTATTTATATAACAACGAGGGTTCAATCTTAGAGTTTCTTGAATTAATAATCAAGCAAACAGAAGCTTTATTTGAGCATTTTGAAGTAATCATTGTGAACGACTCTTCTACTGACAATTCTGTTCAGAAAATTAAGCAGGCTTTATTTTTAAAATCGTATCAAGTTTCCATTATCCAAATGAGTTTTCATCAAGGTGTTGAATTATCTATGAATGCAGGCCTAGATTTGTCTTCAGGAGATTTTGTTTATGAATTTGACAACGCTATCATTGATTTCGATGAGGTCTTGATTGAACAATCATACCGCAAAATTCTTGAAGGATATGATATCGTTTCAGTATCGCCATCATCAAGTGAGAAAAGGACTTCAAGATTTTTTTACAAAACGTATAATTATTTTTCAAAATCTGATTATAAATTAAGAACAGATAGGTTTAGGATATTATCAAGAAGAGCGATAAACAGGTCTTTCTCTATAAGTGTTAAAATACCTTATAGAAAGGCTATGTATATCAATAGCGGTTTGAAAATTTTCACGATTGAATTCAAGAAGAAAAACCAGCTTAAAAACAATACAGAGAAAAGTTATCTTAGAAACAAGACCGCAATTGACACATTGATCATTTACACCAATTTAGCATTTTCAATTTCAATTTCAATTTCTTTAGCATTACTGTTCTGTACTTTGAGTATTATAATTTATACTATTTTCATTTACTTTGGCAAAGAAAAACCCATTGAAGGATGGACCACGATTATGCTCTTATTGTCGGGTGGATTTTCAGGTTTATTTTTCTTAACAGCAATAATAATCAAGTATTTATCATTGATACTCGAACTTGTTTTTAAGAAGAAATCCTATATTCAAGAAAATATTGAAAAATTATAATTTGTTAAAGAAAAAAAATTACTTTTGCACAATAAAATCAAAATAAATAAAAAAAGAAACCAATGAAAATAAGAGTATTAATCGGGTTATTAGCTTTGTCGTTCGCTTTTTCTTGTCAACAAAAAAGTGAAGCCGAACAAAAGCCTGCTGAAGAAACTGCAACACAAAAGGTTGAAGAAACTGCTTTGGCCAAAGATGCAATTCAATTGTCTAACTTAACGGATGAGAACTGGAAAAGCGGTGTAGGTACTACATTAAATATGCTGTTGGTTGATTATTCTAAAGAAAAATTTGACCTTATCCAAGCCGGACATCAGCTTCATCTTCCAGACGGTCAGATCATCAAATATTTTGCAAGTGAAAAAGTTGGAGATTACATCCAGATTAAGTTACTCGAAAGTGCCGTAAGCCAACAGGCAGCCGCTGAATATCCAAATGAATTAACAGTTAAATAATTGAACTACATATTATTTTAAAAATCCGATTAATTTAATCGGATTTTTTTATTTTTATACATAATACTTTAATATGGGATTTTCTAAATTTTTTGGTTACGTCTTATTATTTTCTTTTTTCATTAATTGTGGGCAAGATGAAAAAAGAAATCACCTTTCAATAAAAATTGATGCTATCATTCAAGAGAATGACTCCATCCAGACATTTTATACAACAAATAGCAGTATAGATTTTAATGAAACACAATCTTTTTGGACACATGTAAAAGGAAGCAAAAAAAACCAAACCCTCTCTTTTCATTTCCCCGATTCTGTTAAGCCAAAACAAGTGAGAATGGACTTTGGCAGAAACGTTGAGCAACGTGACATAATACTTAATGAGATCAATTTTTTTTACCTTGATAAAAATTTTTCAGCAAAAGGCGAAGAAATATATTGGATATTTCGAGTAAACGAAGCAAATACTTTAATCAACAAACTAACAGGTAACTTAAAAAGGAAAGACACAACAGAAACTGTTGGTCCTTCTCTCTATCCTGAAGGTGACAAGTTGTTTAAAAAATTAAATGAACTTTATTCTAAAAATTAATGCTGTCATTGCTTAAGAAAATACTTTTGCACAACCAATTCCAAAAACTCAGCATTTATGGTTTTGGTCAACTTTTCAATTTAGTAACGCCTTTATTGGTGGCTCCTTATATTGTTTCAGTTTGTGGAGAAGAAAATTTCGGAAAAACCGCCGTTGGAATGGCAATAGCTTTCTTCTTGATTGTTTTTGTTGACTTTGGATCAGATATAATAGGAGTAAGGGAAGTTGCTGTTAATCGTGACAATCCTGAAATTTTAAATAAGATTTTTACAACCACTTACACTGTAAAAGCAGTTATTTTAATTATCGTATTGTTAAGTGTAAGCATTGTGTTCCTTTCCTTTTCTTATTTTCAGGCAGAAAATAAAATGTTTTTTTTAGGACTATTGATATTAATAGGGCAATTCATCAACCCAACTTGGTTTTTACAGGGCATAGAAAATGTTCAATGGATTACGATTCTAAATATAGTTTCAAAAAGTATTTATCTAATAGGCATCTTTTTAACCATAAACAAGGAATCAGATTATATCTATATCAATATGTGGTGGGGAATTGGTATGATTTTTTCAAATATTCTAGTATTGTTTTTGATAATAAGAAAACACCAATTTTCTTTTCTCTCCATCAATAAATCTGACGTTGTAAAACATATAAAGAAAGATTTTTCGATGTTTTCTTCACAGATATTCGTTTCCTTGCAGTTGTATGCTCCAGTGGTTTTGGTGAGTTATTTTGGAAACAATCTAATGGCAGGCCAATATAAAATTATCGAGCAGATTATTGTGATTTTTAAAACATATATCTTCTTGTTTTTTAACTACGTTTTTCCAAAGGTTTGCTATCTGATTGATACAGATTATAGGAGAGGAATAAAAAATTGGATCATTTATAACGGAGCAAATTTTGTCTTTGTATTGGCTGGTATGACTTTTTTCTATATTTTTTCTTATGAGATTGTTTCTTATTTCAACCCAACAAACAGATACGTTTTGAGCAACCTGTTGCAAGTAGCCGTTTATGTACCTTTACTTTTAGCAATTTCAATTCCTTTAAAACAGCTTATTTTAGCGTTTAATTATAAAAGAGAGTATATCTTCATGACCTCGATTATAGTGATTATTAATCTTGTTGCCATTATAGTATTATTGCCTTTTTATCAAGTGTATGGGGTTTTTTACTCATTAATTGCAACTGATGTAATCATTATAATTTTCTACCTTTACATACTTAAAAAAGAGTTTTTAAAAAATGATAAAAACGATAGTTCAGAAATTACTGCTTAAATCAGGTAAAACATACACAGTTGATCCAAATATTCCAAGCGGCCTTTATTATAACATGCTTATAAATAGAGGTGTAATGCTGATTAGAGGAATTTTAAAAACAGGAAAAAAAGTATTTATAGGTTCAAATACAAAAATTTTAAACCGCAGCAATATTAGTTTTGGTAAAAGCGTAACCATTGGCAGCCATTGTGAAATAGACGGCTATGCTTCGGAAAAAATAATCTTGGGCGACTGCGTTAAGATTGGATCCTATTCAAAATTACTTTCAACAAGTCATTTTTCAAAATATGGCAAAGGCTTGGTTATGGGATCAAATTCAGCCATTGGAGACTTTACACATTTTGGAGCACCAGGTGGGGTAATTATCGGTAAAGATGTTATAATGGGGTCCTATATTTCTTTTCATTCAGAAAATCATAATTTCTCTGACACTTCAAAGTTGATTAGAGAACAAGGAGTTTCCAGTAAAGGAATTGTTTTAGGAAACAATATTTGGGTTGGAGCAAAAGTAACCTTTCTTGACGGATGTGAAATAGGGGATAATTCAGTTGTTGCAGCCGGAGCAGTTGTTACAGGAAAATTTCCTAAAAACTCAATAATCGGTGGTGTTCCAGCAAAAGTGATAAAAAATATCGAATAAGTGAAAATAAAAATCTCTCAGAATACTTTATGGCAATTGTTATACGTTTTATGTATAGCAGTAACTTATCTTGATAATTTTGAATTAACCTTCTTTACTTGGTGTACAGCTTTTGTCTTGACCTTATGCAAGAAATATTCTCTGGATATCTTTAAGATTGTTATTCCATACATTTTGATATTGATTCTGGCAGGAATTTTTACTTTCAGGAATGAACACGAACTGTATTTTATAATCAGGGATATTACTTATTTGTCAAAGCCAATCATAGGCTTTTTAGTAGGTTATCAATTGTATAAAAAAAATGCTTCATTTGCTTTTAATTTAATTGTAAAAACTGGAGTCTTCATCGCTTTATGTCACATTTACACTATCTTTTCGGCTATCGTGCTGCATCATGCAAGAACGGTGAGCGATTTGAGATTCTATTCAGGCTATTTTAGTGATTATGAAATCTACGTTTTTATAATTTTACTTTTCCATAAGCAATTTGGTTTAGATATTCCAAAAAACAAAATAAGAATTTTCACCATCATAGTGGGTTTTTCGGCATTTATGTATTTGGCAAGAACGAATTTCATACAATTTGCAATCCTTTATTTTGCATTGAAAGGATATCTTGTCATCAACAAAAAGACCATCGCTTTATATGGTTCAATAATTATCGCTTCGATAATCGCCTATTCTGCAATAGTATATTCTAATCCTAAAAGAGATGCTGAAGGATTAGAAGGGATGTTATATAAAATTAAGGTGGCACCACTGGAGCCTTTCAAGACAAAAATAAACCGTTATGATTGGAAAGAATTTAATGACAACTATAGGTCCTATGAAAACATTATGACTATTCGCCAAGTAACTTCTGAAGGCTGGGTGTCAACATTATTTGGAAAAGGCCTTGGATCTAAAATCGATTTAAAGCAAGAAGTTCTTCTGGGAGATATGCAATTGAGGTTTATTTCAATTTTGCATAATGGTTTTATGATTGTATTTCTTAAAGCAGGAATTTTAGGAATTTTGATCTATCTTTTTACCATCACTTTTTTCTTTAAGAAAAAATCAAGCCTGCACCCTCAAATAAGAACAATTAATCTACTATTTTTGGGAACCGGAATTTTTCTTCTGATCTCGAACTGGGTATTTCTCGGGTTTTATAATTTAACAGAATCAAAATCAATTCTCATAGGCTTTTTGATAGCCTATAGGGAAAATTTAATAAAAAATGAAAAACATTCTATTCCTTCATCAATCAGCTGAATTATACGGATCAGATAAGACTATTTTATTGTTTATTTCAAATCTAGACAAGACAAAATATAATCCAATAGTGATATTGCCCTTTGAAGGACCTCTCAAAACCGAACTAGAAAAAAACAATATAACGGTCATTATAGCTCCAATTTTGAAGTTATACCGCAAAATGTTTACACCTAAAGGATTGCTAAATTTCTATAAGGAATACAAAGAAGGTATGGAAACCTTGGAGCAATTGCATGCAAAATATAATTTTGCATTGGTCTATTCACATACCCTTGCCGTATTAATCGGAATCTTATTTGCAAAGAAGCATCATATAAAGCATTTGTGGCATGTTCAAGAAATCCTAGCAAAACCAGTTATCATAAACAAAGCTTTCAAGAAAATCCTCAACTCAAGACACAATCATAAAGTCATATACGATTCAAAGGAAACGATGCGTTTTTGGATTGAAGGAGACCATAATCTAACTCAAAAATCTGATTTTATTTGGAACGCATTAGATGTGTCACAAATGAATGTTATTTCTAAGGAAATGATTGAGGATGTTCGTAAGAATTATTTAAAGGTCAGTAAGGAGACAATAGTAATTGCATTAGTAGGGCGAATCAACAGTTGGAAAGGGCAACCTTTATTACTGGAAGCATTTAATCTTTTACAAAAGGATTACAGTCAGATCAAACTTGTTTATATTGGAGCACCACCTCCAAAGCAAGATTTTTTTGAGGACGATCTAAGAGCCAAAATTTCAAGCTATAATCTTGACGATAAAGTTTCGATTATCCCTTTTCAATTAGACATACATCCTTTTTGGGCCGCAATTGATATTGCTGTAGTGCCATCAACTGAGCCGGAACCGTTTGGAATGGTTGCTATAGAAGCCATGTTTCATCAAAAACCAGTAGTTGCGGCTAATCATGGAGGCCTTACCGAAATTGTTATTCCTAAAGAAACTGGATTTTTGTTTCAAAATAATAACGCAGAATCTCTGGCATCAAATATTGAAGAACTAATAAAGGATGAGCAAAAAAGAAATCTTTTTGGTAGCAATGGAAAGAGAAGAGTGCATGAAACATTCTCTTTGGACCAACACGTAGAAAAATTTGAAAAAGTTTTTGAAGAATTAATAAATGCGTAATTTTTTGCCACATATATTTATAGAATGAAAATAGCCATTTTAGGAACGCGAGGAATACCAAATCATTACGGAGGTTTTGAGCAATTTGCAGAATTTTTTTCAGTTTATCTTGTTGAAAACGGACATGAGGTTTATGTCTATAATTCCCATAATCATCTATTCCAAGAGAAAACATTTAACGGTGTGAATATCCTTCACCAACATGACCCCGAGTATAAATATGGAACCTTCGGACAATTTATTTATGATTACAACTGTATCATGGATTCCCGAAAAAGAAATTTTGATATTATACTACAACTTGGTTATACCAGTAATTCCATTTGGTTTTTTCTCCTCCCTAAGAAAAAATCCATTATCATCACCAATATGGATGGACTGGAGTGGAAAAGAACAAAATATTCAAGACCCGTACAGCAATTCCTGAAGTTTGCCGAAAGGTTAGCAGCCGTTTCAAGCCATTTCTTGGTTTCGGATTCCTTGGGAATTAAAAAATTCCTAAAAGAAAGATACAACAAGGAATCAACTTATATCGCCTATGGAGCTCATCCTTTTACAAATCCGAACGAGGATATTTTAAAAATATATGATGTTCATAAAGAATCCTACAATATGATTATGGCACGTTTTGAGCCGGAAAATAATTTAGATATGGTTCTTGAAGGAGTTTCAATAAATGAAGAAAAAACGACAATCTTGGTTGTAGGCAACCACAATACCAAGTATGGCGAATATCTGAAAGCAAAGTATAAATCGTTTTCAAATATCCGCTTCATGGGCGGGATTTACAATTTGGAACATCTTGATAATCTAAGATATTTTTCAAACATCTATTTCCATGGTCACTCAGTTGGGGGCACAAATCCTTCCTTGCTTGAAGCTATGGCTTCAAAAGCACTCATAGCGGCTCATAATAACGATTTCAACAAAGGTGTTTTAAAAGAGAATGCAGTATATTTCTCCAATCCGGAAGAGGTGAAGAATATCCTCCTAACAATCAAAAAAAATAATAACTTGCACCTGGTTCAAAAGAATTTTGAATCGATTGTAGAAGAATTTAATTGGGATATAATTAATGGCAAATACTTACAATTATTTGAAGAATGTATATCAGGACATAAAGCTGGAAACTAAAGAGAATCCTTCCTTTCTTTTGTTGCTTTTGGTTTTATTCACCATACCTCTAGGATATGCCGTCAATGGAATAGCCGTTGGATTATTTGCATTGATAGTCTTGATAACCAGCAGGAAACAAAATTTCAAGGTAGATACTAATCTGGTTTTGCCCATATTGTTATACATTTTAATGGCTGCCTCTATCTTTTGGACAAAAGATAAAGATGCGACTTTAAGAGCCATTTCAAAAGTTTTACCGTTGCTGATTCTTCCCTTGTGCTTTATGGTTATGCCTAAGTTTTCAGAAACACAAAAACGAAAACTGATTAATTATTATGGTATTGGTATTCTGATTTTCACACTTTTTTATCTTCTAAGGGCTTTATTTAAATTTTTAGTAACCAAAGACACCGCGGTATTCTTTTATCATGAATTGGTTACAGAAGATGTAAACGCCATCCACGTTTCAGTTTATGTTACGCTTGCCTTTTTCTGCTTTTACAGGAAATCGAGTAAAAATATGTTTGATAAAATAGCAATGTGTGTTTTGGCAGGTTTTATTGTACTCTTATCTTCAAAAAACATCATATTGGTGTTTATACTCTTGGTGCTTTTTTATGAGTTATTCTATTTTAAGGCAACACAAAAAATAAAATGGATAACAATTATAATGATTCTACTGTTATCCGGGACAGTAATTTTTTCTTCAAAAATCCGAGATCGTTTTTTAATTGAATTTAAATCGAATCAAGAAGAAGGAACAATAAACCAGGATTTTGGAAACGGGATAAAAGTTTATAATGTTAGTGTCCAACAGGCTTGGTCTAAAGAAAAATTCCAACCGAATGAATATTTTGCAGGAGCAGCCTTTAGGGTGTATCAGATTAGAATTTTTAAAGAAATGCTTCAAGAAGACAACATATTTTTTACAGGATACGGTTTGAATGCATCTGATTTTAGAATAGAAGAAAAAGGCATTGAGCACAATATTTTTTTAGGAGATGAAAAGTATGAAGGATATCAAAAAAAGAACTTTCACAACCAGTATATTCAAGTTTTTGCTGAAACAGGATTTCTTGGCCTCCTTTTACTGTTATTAATTGTTATAGTCAATTTAAGAAAAGCAATAAAGACAAAAGATTTTATTCATTTTTGTTTTGCAGTTCTTATGATAAGTTTATTTTTGACAGAATCTTTCCTGGCAAGACAAAGAGGTGTTGTTTTTTTTACAGCCATCTATTGTCTATTTAATTCAGGATACTTACAAATACCCCTTAAACAAAATAATTTATGAAAAGAATACTAATTACTGGAGCAGCGGGTTTTTTAGGCTCACATCTTTGCGACAGGTTCATTGCTGAAGGATATTTTGTTATTGGAATGGATAATCTCATTACTGGAGATTTGAAGAATATAGAGCATCTTTTCAAGCTTGAAAATTTTGAATTCTATCACCATGATATCACGAAATTTGTCCACATTCCGGGTAATTTAGATTACATACTTCATTTTGCTTCACCAGCAAGCCCAATAGATTATTTAAAAATTCCAATTCAGACTTTAAAGGTAGGTTCATTGGGGACTCACAATCTGCTAGGTCTTGCAAGAGTAAAAAAAGCTAGAATTTTAATTGCATCAACTTCTGAAGTATATGGAGATCCATTGGTTCATCCCCAAACAGAAGAATACTACGGAAATGTAAATACGATTGGACCAAGAGGTGTTTATGATGAAGCCAAACGTTTTCAGGAATCCATAACGATGGCTTATCATACGTTTCATAATGTTGAAACCAGGATCGTTAGAATATTTAATACCTATGGACCAAGAATGAGACTCAATGACGGCCGTGTAATTCCTGCATTCATTGGCCAGGCTTTGCGAGGTGAAGATCTGACTATCTTTGGAGACGGAATGCAAACACGTTCATTCTGCTATGTAGATGATCAGGTCGAAGGAATTTTCAGGCTCTTGCACTCAGATTATACATTGCCGGTAAATATTGGAAATCCAGATGAAATTACGATAAAAGATTTCGCAGATGAGATTATCAAATTAACAGGAACTGATCAAAAAGTAGTATTCCATCCGTTGCCGATAAATGATCCCATGCAACGTCAACCAGATACCACAAAAGCAAAAGAAATATTAGGCTGGGAGGCCAAAGTTTCTAGAAGCGAAGGAATGAAAATAACCTATGAGTATTTCAAATTATTATCAAACGAAGAACTTTTAAAGGAAGAACATAAAGATTTTACCGGATATATTCATTAAAATGACTGCAACCAAAACAGGAAGATATTCAAAATACATTAGACCTTTTAGTTTACTCATAGATTTATTTGTATTGAATATTCTATGCCTGTTTTTCTTTAGGGAACTCAATCTAAATATATCTTATTATATTGCTTATCAGATAATTGGATGGATAGTAGTTTCTTTATCTGTAAAGTTTTACCAAGTCTACAGATTTACTACACCAGTAGAAATTCTATCAAAAATATTTAAACAGAGTATAATTTTTCTGTTGGTTGTCATAGCTTTTTTTCCATTTTTCAAGGAAACTATTTTTAGCGGTAGAGCAATAGCTCTTTTTATTGGAGTTAGTTTTCTAGTGATAACCGCATCAAAGTTTTTATTGTTTTATTATTTAAAAAGATATAGGATTATAACTGGTAGTAACTACAGGAATGCCATAATAATAGGTTATTCTCCAGAATCTATAAGACTAAAGGAACTTTTTGAAACAAGAAATGATTATGGCTACAGATTTTTAGGATATTTTTCAGATAAGAAAAACAATGAATCCATAAAAGGGAAGATAACTGATTTAGAATCTTTTGTGATTGAAAATAGCGTAGATGAAATTTATTGTTCTCTCAATGAAATTTCGAATGAACAACTCAAAGAGTTGGTTGATTTTGCAGATGAAAACAACAAGACAATAAAATTTATTCCCGATACCAAAGGTATTTTTAGTAAGAATCTGAAGATTGATTATTATGAAGTATTTCCAGTACTCTCACTTCAAAAGACCATACTGCACGAACCAATAATTAAAGCCTTCAAACGAGCTTTTGATATTGTTTTTTCACTGATTGTGATTGTGTTTCTTCTATCGTGGCTAACACCTTTATTGGCATTTCTAATCAAGCTCGAGTCAAAAGGGCCAATCTTTTTTAGGCAAGGCAGGCCGGGAATTGATGAAAAGGAATTTTTTTGCTACAAATTCCGCTCGATGAGAATCAATAAGACAACCGAAAAAGAAGCTTCTAAAAATGACCCAAGAGTTACCAAGATAGGAAAGTTCATTCGTAAAACAAGCCTTGACGAAATGCCACAGTTTATAAATGTCCTATTAGGCGATATGTCTGTGGTTGGTCCGAGACCGCATCTTTGGTCCCAAAACAGAGTTTATGGTAACCGAATAAAAAAATATATGGTCAGACATTATGTCAAGCCAGGAATTACAGGTTTAGCACAGGTGCGTGGCTATAGAGGGGAAATAGAAACTGATGAAGATATGGTGAACAGGATTAAATATGATGTTCATTATATTGAAAATTGGTCGATAATTTTAGATTTGAAAATCATTGTCCAAACCGTCGTCAATATTTTCCAAGGAGAAGAAAAAGCGTACTAATGAAACCGTTAGTATCCATCATAACCCCAACTTTCAATTCTGGAAAATTTATTTCGGAAACGATAAGGTCCGTTCAAAATCAAACCCACGAGAATTGGGAAATGATTATTGTCGATGATGGATCTTCTGACAATACGATTGAGATTGTAAAGAATATTGCGAAAAATGATGTTAGAATACAATTTTATCCCCAAGTACAAAATGTTGGTCCTGCAAAAGCCCGAAATATTGGGATTGACAAGGTAAAAGGAAAGTATATGACTTTTTTGGATGCTGACGATATCTGGTTTCCAGTATTCATTGAAAAAAGTATTAGGGCAATTACAGAAACCAATATACACTTTGTGTTTTCATCCTATAGAAGATCCAATGAAAAGCTGGAGTTCGTATATTCAGATTTTATTGTTCCAGAAAAAGTTACCTATACCGATATCTTAAAGACAAATTCCATCAGTTGCCTTACCGCTTTTATAGACATTGAGGTCCTGGGAAAAAAAAGTATGCCAGAAATCTTCAAAAGGCAGGATATGGGCTTATGGCTCAAATATTTGAAGGAAATCCCTTTTGCGTATGGAATCAAGGAAACGCAGGCCATTTATAGGATCAGGGAAAATTCACTCTCCAGAAACAAATCGAAACTGCTAAAGTACCAATGGCAATTTTATCGAGAAGTTGAAAACCTGAATGTTTTTCAATCAACCTATTATATGTTGCAGTGGATGTATAGGGGATTTATCAAATACAGGAATTAAAGCATTGATTTGAACTGTTTTAGTTTTCCCCTGTTTGATCGTTCAAGTGCTGCTTTTCTCACGAAAATAAATTTCAAGCCAGGCTCCAGGTACAATGCTATTGCCTCTTCGATTTTATGGATCTGATTTTCAGAAAGCTCATTTTCACTCACATATTCCACTTCAAAAGAATCAATTTCCGTTTGTTTGATGATGAATTCCTTCACATTCCCATCGTCTTCAATGATACTCTTGGTAACATAGTAAAAGGTCAATCCGGGCGATTTCTTCCCGCTTGGCAAAACTGCAACATCGTTTGTCCTCCCGATCAATTGTTTCAGGATTGGTTTTTTGACAGTGCTTTTTTCGTCCATAACCCCAATATCACCAATGTCATATCTTATAAAGGGATGGGCCTTGTTGAAAAGGGAAGTAATCACGATTCGACCTTCTTGCCCATTTGGAACGGGTTGATTGCTATCGTCTAATATTTCCACGAATAAAGTTTCAGCATTGACCTGCCATTCTCCTTGAGGATTCTGAAAAGCAATCAGATCAAGTTCAGAAGCGCCGTATTCATTGACGATAGGAATTCCCAATTGAGTTTCTAGAAGTAACTTGTCTTCTTCAAAAAGCATCTCGGAAGTTACCATGCACACTTTTAAAGTAGGACATATACTTTTTAAGATGATATTTTTCCTTTTCAGGAACTTGGCAAATAAAACAATCGAACTTGTATAACCGTTTATATAATCGAATTTTTTTGTTTGAAAATGGCGGAGGAACGCTTCCAAGACGTCATCCGACAAATCAAAAATAGAAAAGCGGTATCTTTTGCTTAAAAAATCCTTCAAGCGCTCTTTCTTATAACCGATAAAATCCTTGGGAATCCCATAAAATCGCGCCTGATAGGAAGTATTGAAATCAATACCAAACCAGCCAAACCGATAAATAATAGAAGCCCAAGTTACAGCATGTGCATATTTGTCTTTCGCAAAAATAAAAGGTTCCCCACTAGAACCAGAAGTTTTATTCAAGAAGACAGTTCTTTCAGAATACCCTTTTGAAAGCCTTTCTGTTAAAGGTTTTTGGAGATTTTTTTTAGTTAAAATAGGTAAATCATTCCAATTTTCCAAAGTTTCTGACCCATTCAATTCTCGATAAAAAGAATTATTCCGGAGGTGGAAATTTACAATTTCCGCTTTCTTTTTCTCTAAAAAAAAGTTGTATTCTGATTCCGGAACTGCTAAAATTTCATCAAACTGTTTTTTACCTTCCTCAATCGGGAAACCGGATAATTTTAAGGAAAGGTCAAATAGTTTTAGCATATTTGGTTTAGGCCGCTGGAAAAATAGTTTTAGGATCAATACCTGCTGCAATGCAATATATAGTGAAACCTACTATAGCAATAACAATTAATAGTACGTACAATACCAATAGGATCACAAATAGCAGAAACAATCGCATGATGACATCTCCTGCGCTTTTGTTATTGTATAAATCAATGTAAAACCACACCATGCAACCAACAGTAAGCAGCAGCGTAACTCCAGTAGAGATGGTTATGAACAAGTCAGGATCGTTTCTCAGCAAAAATTGTAAAGGTAAAACGATTAAAATACTCAACACCTGCAAATAGATCAAGGAATAAGCGGTAATTACAACATTTTCACAGTAATTATATTCCCATTTCTTAAAGGCCAGCCAGGTAAAAAATGCCATAAGAGGAACCGATAGAAGCATTAGTATAGCCTGGTATTTATAGATGAAGCTGGTGTAGACATTCATATCGATGGCAGATTTTATATTATGGCCATCGCTGTATTTCGCTATGACTACTTCTGGATGAATCAAGCTATTTGTTAGAAAGGCACTTATACCCGCCACCACAAAAACCAAGAGGATAGGCTTGTAATGGTTTACGCGATTGCCTTCGAGAAATTCTCTTGCGGTTTTTCCAGGAGCTCTTAAAATATTTTTTATGCTGTAGAAAAATCCTTTGTTCATGTGCAGAACCGTATATTGAATCTCATCCTTGATATAAGTCCTATCTATACGTTTTGCTTTTTTCTGGCCACAATTGCCACAAAAATTTAATACAATTTCAGTACTACAGTTTTTACAAATCTCGCTCATCAGGTTCTGTTAAATTATTCCCAACAAATATATTTATTTCTACTATAAAATGAATCCTTCAATTTCATAAATAAGTTAGTAAATGCTTAAAAAATTATTATTTGAAGTCAAAACGAGCTATTTTTGCCTGACAACTAAAACAACACACAAATGACTATTCTATTACTAGGTTCAGGAGGAAGGGAACATGCCTTGGCTTGGAAAATGCTTCAGAGTCCGCTTTGCGACAAGCTTTTTGTAGCACCAGGAAATGCAGGAACCGAAAGCATTGCAACAAACGTAAACATTTCGCCAACTGATTTCGGAGAAATCAAGAAATTGGTCATCGCCGAAAAGATAGACATGGTAGTTGTAGGTCCGGAAGACCCTCTGGTTCTTGGAATCCAGGATTTTTTCCTTGACGACGAATTCTTGAAAGATATTCCTGTTATAGGTCCATCAAAAACGGGTGCAAGACTGGAAGGAAGCAAGGAATTTGCCAAAGAGTTTTTATTGAACCATAGAATCCCAACAGCCGCTTATCAAAGCTTCACAAAGGACACCTTGGAAAAAGGATACCATTTCTTGGAAACTTTAAAACCACCTTATGTTCTAAAAGCAGATGGATTGGCAGCCGGAAAAGGAGTCCTTATTATCCACGATCTGGACGAAGCCAAGTTTGAATTGAGCAACATGCTGCTTAATGAAAAATTCGGGATTGCAAGTTCAAAAGTAGTGATTGAAGAATTCCTGGACGGAATTGAACTGAGTTGTTTTGTCTTGACGGATGGAAAGAATTACAAGATTCTGCCAACAGCAAAAGATTACAAGAGAATAGGCGAAGGCGATACAGGATTGAATACGGGTGGAATGGGAGCCGTTTCTCCAGTTCCGTTTGCAAATGCCGAATTGCTTGAAAAGATAGAAAACCGAATTGTAAAACCGACAATCGATGGATTCCACCACGATAAGATCAATTACAAGGGTTTTGTGTTCATCGGATTGATTATCGTTGATAACGATCCTTATGTTATAGAATACAACGTGAGAATGGGCGACCCGGAAACGGAAGTTGTCATTCCAAGATTGAAATCGGATCTGGTAGAATTATTCGTGGCCGTAGCCAATGAAAAGCTGGACGAGGCAACTTTGGAAATCGACGAAAGAAGCGCCACCACAATTATGGTCGTCTCAGGCGGATATCCGGAAGAATATGAAAAAGGAAAAGCAATCTCTGGAATTGAACTCGTTCAGGACTCTATCATTTTTCACGCAGGAACAAAAACTGAAAATGGGCAGGTGGTAAGTAATGGCGGAAGAGTGCTAACCGTAACGTCCTTTGGAGACAGTTTCGAAGAGGCCATAAAAAAATCTTACCAAAATATAGACAGGCTAAATTTTGATAAGATGTATTTTAGAAAAGATATCGGTTTCGACCTTTAGGTTGAAATTAGAAATTTGAATTCAGAAGTTGGAATGAGTTTTCTTGTTCTGATTTCTGAATTCTTACTTCAAGAAAGAATGAGCCGTGGTATCTTGAAATTCTTCGTTGTTTGTCTTGTGTAATTTTAATTGCTTGATCCAATAAACAATAAAATAAGCACAGATGATCATAAAAATCCAATTCAAAAGATTGGCAGTGAACCAACTGGTCAATTCTAATTTTCTTAGAAAATCTAAAGGCAAGAATAAAAAATCAACGAATAAAGACTGTATTCCTTCAAAAAATGCTTTCATTTTTAGTACAAGTATTATATTTACAATTACAAAAGTATAAAATATCCTTATGATAACAACTATTTTTAGCAAATCAAGACCATTTAATTATATTTTGGTCACGGCATTGCTAATTTTATGCTTCTTTCTCTACCAATTAAAAGACATTTCAAGTATAGATTCAGGTATCGAAATCGCCAACAAGGGAATACTGTTATTGCTGTTGGTTGCCTCACTTTTCATCTCAAATTTCATCACCAAAAAAAACGGACTCAGTAAAGACAATACCTTCCCGTTCCTGTTCTTTTTCAGTTTCCTGATCTTATTCCCAACCACCTTGGGAACTTCAAACCTTATCATTTCCAATTTTTTCGTGCTTTTGGCCCTGCGAAGACTCATTTCGCTTCAATCGCTGGTAACGCCAAAAGAGAAAATCTTCGATGCTTCTCTATGGATATTTATCGCCTCATTATTCCATTTCTGGAGCATCTTGTTCATCATTCTGGTTTTCGTGTCCATCATCTTGCATGTTGCCAGGGATTACAGAAACTGGATTTTGCCCTACATTGCATTTTTTACGGTCGCAATAATATTCTCATTATTCGCCTTTATATTCGATAAGACACTAATCGATAACCTATTAGAAAAGGCCTATTTCAGTTTTGATTTCAACTATTTCGCCAATAAATTCCAAAACATCGCCTTGTCTATTTACGTTGCCATCACGGCCTTGTTCTTGTTCACACAAATCGTTTCCCTGCCAAGCAAACCGCTGATACACCACAACTCCTACAAGAAAATCATCATCGCCTTCTTCATCGGATTTGCCGTTTTCGTCGTTTCGCCCGACAAGAACAATAGCATCTTGATCTACACCTTTATGCCGTTAGCCGTTATGGCAACAGGCTATTTTGAAGGAATCCAGACCAATTGGACCAAGGAAGCCACCGCCATTTTAGTGGTCGGACTCAGCTTTTTGTCGTTCTTCTTGCAATTATAAATAAGGAAGTTTTCTCCAATGATTAAGAAATCAAAAAGCATTTCAAATTAAGGAGCTTTTTCCCGCCAACCGTTACAACTCCTCATTCAAAAATCTTTTTTTACAAGGCCAAAAGGAGCTTCCGTTGGTCGCTCTTTTAATCCAGTAAAAAATAGCTTTTTGAATTCCGGGGTTTCCACTAATGTCGGGGCTAGCTTCGCCATTGGAAAAGAGTAGTGTAGGATAAATCGTTATCTTCAATCTAAAATCATTTCAAATCAAAGCTTGTTTCCATAAGCCAAATCTCCAGCATCACCTAAGCCAGGAACAATGTAGTTCTTCTCATTCAGTTTTTCATCCAAAGTCGCTACCCAGAGATGGCAATTGTCAGGAAGATTTTGTTCCAAGTAAGCAATCCCTTCCGGAGCAGCAATCACAACGGCAATATGAATTTCCTTCGGCGTTCCTTTTTCCAATAGTTTATTGTAGACCGCCACCATCGATTGTCCTGTGGCAAGCATCGGATCAATCAAGAGCAGATTTTTATTTTCAATGCTGGGAACGGCCTGATATTCAACCCGAATTTCAAAAGCGTCGTCATTGTTGTGATGATAACGATAAGCCGAAACAAAGCCATTTTCCGAACTGTCAAAATAATTCAGAAATCCCAGATGAAGCGGCAAGCCAGCTCTTAAAATCGAACATAGAACCAAATCATCTTCAATCTCGGTTGTCTTCTTGATGCCAAGTGGTGTCTGGATTTCAATGTCTTTATAATGCAAATCCTTGCTCAATTCATAGGCCATAATTTCTCCAATACGTTCTATGTTTCGGCGGAAACGCATGCTGTCTTTCTGAACATTCACATTACGAATTTGGCCCAGGAAATGATTCAGGACGCTGTTGGCTTCTGATAAATAATGAATTTGCATAAACGGATTGAATTTTGTTTTAGGTTATAAAAGTATAAAAAGTATCTTTGTCTTTTAAATATAAAGATATGTTTTCAAAATTAGCGTATTCCGTTTTTGAGCAAAGTATTCAGGATTATCACAAGTTTGATAATGTGGATCAACCAATTGAAAATCCTTTTCCAAAGGAGAAATTCGAACATTTGTTGTATTTTAAAAATTGGATTGACACGGTTCAATGGCATTTTGAAGACATCATCCGCGACCCGAATATTGACCCGGTTGCAGCACTTGCGCTAAAAAGAAGAATCGATGCTTCCAATCAGGAAAGAACCGATATGGTGGAATATATCGACAGTTATTTTCTTCAGAAATTCAGCAATGTGAAAGTGAAGGACAATGCAAAAATCAACTCGGAAAGTCCGGCTTGGGCTTTTGACAGATTGTCGATCCTTGCGTTGAAAATCTATCACATGCACGAAGAAGCAACTCGTCCCGAAGCTTCGCAAGACCATAGGGACAAATGCCAGGCAAAATTGAATATCTTGTTGGAGCAAAGAACGGACTTGTCTACAGCAATTGATGATTTGCTGCAGGATATCGAGAACGGGGATAAATTCATGAAAGTGTACAAGCAGATGAAGATGTACAACGACGATGAATTGAATCCGGTTTTGTATCAGAATAAAAAATAATCCCACGACAAGAAAATTGTCCAAAAAAAACAAACATATAGCCGTCATTCGACTTTCCGCAATGGGAGATGTCGCAATGACGGTTCCTGTTATCAGGGCTTTTGTGAAGCAATATCCTGATATAAGAATCACTTTTGTTTCACGTCCTTTTTTCAAGCCTTTTTTCGAGGGCATTCCAAACCTTGATTTTTTTGCATTTGATGCCAAGGAAAGACACAAAGGTTTTTCAGGGTTGATCCGATTGTTTCAAGATTTGCGAAAGTTCAATATTGATGCCTTTGCCGACTTGCATAACGTTTTGCGTTCCAAGGTTGTCCGGACACTTTTTGCCTTGAGTGGAAAAAAAACGGCTTCAGTTGACAAGGGAAGAGCCGAAAAGAAAGCCTTGACAAGAGCTGAAAATAAGATTTTCGAACCCGTTACTTCAATGTTTGAGCGGCACGTGAAGGTTTTTCAAGAACTTGGATTTCAAATCGATTTGTCAAATCCTGTTTTTCCATCCAAACAAGAAATGGACAAGGAAATCATCGATCTGATTGGAGAAAAAAATCAAAACTGGATCGGAATCGCACCTTTTGCACAATATGATTCCAAGGTTTATCCTCAAGATCTCATGCAGAAGGTTATTGATTCGTTGTCAGGAAATGCAAACCATAAGATTCTACTTTTTGGAGGCGGAAACAAGGAAATCCAAATCCTAAACCAGTTTGCAGAAGGGAAAGAAAATGTAATTGTAATTGCAGGAAAGATTGCGTTCAGGCAGGAATTACAACTCATCTCAAATCTTGATGTAATGCTTTCTATGGATTCTGGAAATGCCCATATCGCTGCAATGCTGGGAGTGAAAGTAATCACACTTTGGGGAGCTACACATCCGTACGCTGGATTTTTACCTTTCAATCAAGCTTTAGGAAGTGCTTTGGTTTCCGACAGGAATCAATTTCCAAAATTGCCCACATCAGTTTACGGAAATAAAAAAGTGGAAGGTTATGAGGATGCGATGCGAACGATCAAACCAGAAGAGATAGTAGAAAAAATAAATTCCAATCTTGGCTGACCAAAATTGGAATTTTTAATTTTATAGAAATTCTACCCGATTAAACATCATCAAAATCCACATAAATTTCTGCAGAAGTAGGATGAGCCTGGCACGTCAGGATCAAACCTTGTGCAATTTCTTTATCTGTCAAGATAGAATTTTTCTTCATTTCGGCAGAACCTGCTGTGATTCTGGCCAAGCAGCTGCTGCAGATTCCTCCTTGGCAAGAATAAGGAGCATCCAATCCCTGTTTCAGGGCGGCATCGAGCAAGGTTTGCTTTTGAGACATCTCGAAAGTAGTTTCCTCGTCGTCCACCAGAACCGTAATTTTGGTATGGCCTTCCAAAGATTCTGAAATCTTGTTTTCTTTCGCGGAAGAGGTAAACAATTCGAATTTGATGTTTTTCTCCGGAATATTGTGTTCCTTCAAGACATCGTTTACGGTGTTGATCATTTCTTCCGGACCACACAGGTAAAACTTGTCGAATTCCAAAGTCTTGTATTTGTTGTTCAAAACAAAATTCACGGTTGACCTTTCGATCCTTCCGAATAATTCGTTTTCGATTTTTGCCTGGCTGTACACAAAATGTACAAACAGTCTGCCTACAAATTGCAATTGCAAATCGTGAAGTTCCTGGTGAAACAGTGTGCTTTCGGGCGTCTTGTTTCCGTAAACCAATACAAAAGTACTTTTTGGCTCACTTTTTAAAACCGTTTTGATGATGGACATGATTGGCGTAATACCACTTCCTGCAGCAAATGCGGCATAGTTTTTTTGCCTGTCGGCAACGGGTTCAAAAATAAAGTTACCTTCAGGATGACCTACTTCCAACAAATCTCCAGCTTTCAGGATCTTGTTTGCAAATTGAGAAAAAGCACCTTGATTAACGGATTTTATCGCAATTCTTAATTCATCACTTTCCGGCGAGGAACATATGGAATAAGCACGACGCAGCTCTTGCCCGTCAAGCGTAAGTTTTAAAGTTACATATTGTCCGGCCTTGAAAACATAGTTGGGTTTTAATTCGGCAGGCACATTAAAAAGGACGGAAACGGCTTCTTTGGTTTCGCGTTTCACCTCTTTTATATTCAATTTATAAAATGAAGACATTGTTTGATTTTTTGCAAAGATACTAAACCTTGAAGCTTACAGAAAAACATTAATTTAATTTTATATACCTAAATTTGTTATGTATAAGAAACTTATGTATGTTTGTAATGTATATTTTAGCTGATAAAATTATAAAATGAAAAACTCACAATTGTATAAAGGAAGCCTCAATACCATCATTATGAAGCTTCTGGAAGAAAAGGGAAGAATGTATGGTTATGAAATCACGCAGAAAGTAAAAGAAATTACCTTGGGTGAATTGAACATTACCGAAGGAGCTTTGTATCCAGCCTTGCATAAATTGGAAGCAGAAGGCTTGCTTGATGTTGAAATTGAAAAAGTGGACAATAGGATGCGGAAGTACTACAAGCTTACCGAAAAAGGAGCAACCGAAACGGTCAACAGATTGGCGGAATTGGAAGAATTCATCAAGAACATGCAAAACATTGTTAATCCTAAATTGAGTTACTAAGATGGCGTTGAATAAAGAGAATATACTGTTTATAGATAATTATCTAAAGAAAAGTGAAGTTGTTTTTGATGATTTGAGATTGGAACTTGTGGACCATATCGCTTCTGCAATTACTCTGAAAATGAGCAATGAGGATTTGGATTTTTATGATGCTTTCAAAAGTTATATGGTTGAAAATAAAAAGGAGATTCTTAAGGCAGGAATGGTCAATCAAAAGGTCAATCTAAAATTAGCCATTTCTAAATTTCTAAATTTTCTGAAGCTCAAAGGCGTTATTGTTTTTTCGGTGGTATTGTTTTTTCTGGCTTCAAATACTTTCAAAGCTTCATTGATTCCGTATCTTCCTGCTTTTCAAAGCACCATCTTGATTGCAATTATGGCTTTTACGATTATCTGGATTACTGTTTTTTATGGGATATTGAGGAAGCGTTTTTTTGTTTTAGAAAACAATACTTTCCTGTTATATATTATTTTTCAATTATTCAATTTCTCCAGAATGCTTTGGGAGAATAATCCAGAAATGGAATTTTATGCTTCACTGTCAATCGGACTCTTGATTGTTTTATATATGTTTTTTATGTGCAAATCGTCCATAGAGTTTTATTCAAAAAACAAAGATTTATATGCAATTGGATAAGGAACATATTGATCAACTTTACACTTTTACCCGCCAGCATTATGTGGAATGGTACGATCTGCAGTCGGAATTGGTCGACCATTTGGCCAATGCAATTGAGGTGGAATGGCAACAAAATCCCAAACTCACCTTCGAGGAAGCATTGGACATCGAGTTCAAGAAATTCGGAATTTTTGGTTTTATGGATGTAGTGGAAGAACGGCAGAAATTCTTGCAGAAGAAATACGCAAGATTGATTTGGAACTACTACAAGCAATTTTTCAGATTGCCTAGAATAATACTAACTTTTGCATCAATTTATATGCTTTTTCAGATTTCGGAATTATTTCAAAATCCAAAATATTTTTTCTTGGGAATTTTGGTAATCGGAATAGCGTTCGTCATCGAAAATCTTGCAAAGACAACCCGATTCTATAAAAAAAGGGAAAAAGAAACGGGCAAGAAATGGCTTTTTGAAGAAGTTGCGAAAAATTTCAATTCCTTTCCGGTTCTGTTTTTGCCGGTTAATATCTTTAATGCTGTCAATTCATTTTCTCAAGATGATCGTTGGACTGCAACCTATTCATTGGTAAGTGCTTCGCTATTTGTATTGGTGGGAATTTGGATGTTTGTGCAATTGAAGATCATACCTAAAAAAGTATCGAAAGAACTCGAAAAAACGTATTCTGAATACCAAATTTCAAAATAAGGTGTAACAAAACACAAAGACTTCCTACTTACAAGGAAACCAAATAACCCAAAACCTATGTTCAAGAAATTTATAATGCTCGAATGGAAAGCCTTCTTCAGGTCAGCTTCGTTCGCAAAAAATCTGGCGCTTAAAATATTGATGATTTTTGGAGCAATTTATTTTGCTGTGATGTTTGTCGGATTGGGTTTTTTAGCCTTTTACGGATTGAAGAAAAATGTTCCAGATCCATTGCTGATCATCAATAAATATTTGATCTATTATTTTGTGATTGATTTGGTTTTCAGGCTGCTGTTGCAGAAAATTCCGGTTATGAACATCAGGCCATTGCTGACCCTGCCTATAAAATCTTCAACGATTGTCAATTTCTCATTGGGCAAAACGTATCTGTCGTTTTTTAATCTTGTTCACGCCTTTTTATTCATTCCTTTTTCAGTTATCTTATTGGTTGAAGGATATGATATCTTGAGTGTCGTGCTTTGGCATTTGTCGATAGTTGCATTGCTTTACATCAACAATTTCTTGAATATTTTACTGAATAACAAGGACAATCTTTTTATAATAGGTTTTGTAGTATTGGCTGGTTTCGGACTTTCCCAATATTATCAACTTTTTGATGTAACGGAATATACTGTGTTTTTCTTCGACGGATTATTCCATACAGGATGGATGTTCCTACTTCCGATAGCAGTATTGGCCGGATTGTATTACATCACCTTTAGTTATTTCAAAAGTAATTTATACCTGGATGCAGGTCTTGCTTCGAAACACGATGTTGCCAAAACCGAAAACCTGATCTGGTTGAACCAATTCGGAGTTCTGGGAACCTTCTTGAAAAATGACATCAAGCTTATCAAAAGAAACAAGCGTTCAAAAACCACGGTTATCATGAGTGTGATGTTCTTGTTTTATGGATTGCTGTTTTTTAGTGGTGGAATCGAGAGCTACGACAATCCCGTGATGTATATGTTTGCCGGAGTTTTTGTTTCGGGCGGATTTCTTATCACTTTCGGACAATTCGTTCCGAGCTGGGACAGTGCCTATTATCCCTTGATGATGACCCAGAACATTTCCTATAGGAATTATTTGAGTTCCAAATGGTGGCTGATGGTAATTGCAACTGCCGTTACGACGGTTATTGCCTCGTTCTATCTTTATTTCGGATTGCACATCTATCTGATGATCGTGGTTGGAGCGGTTTATAATATGGGCGTAAACTCACATCTTGTGCTTCTTGGTGGAGCTTATACCAAGACACCGATAGATCTGGCTTCTGGCAAAGGTGCTTTCGGGGATAAGAAAGCTTACAATGTAAAGACATTGCTGATTTCACTACCACAATTATTGGTGCCAATGGGACTTTATGCCCTGGGACATTATCTGATCAATCCAAATGCAGGATTGGCTTTCGTGGCACTTGCAGGAATTCTTGGATTCGCTTTCAAGAACAAGGCTTTTACTTTAATTGAAAAGATTTATAAGACGGAGAAATACGCAACTTTGGAATCTTACAAACAAAAATCAGCATAACCAAACCAACTTAACCACAAAAAATAGTAACAAAATGATACAAGTAAGCAACCTTTCAAAAACATATAACGGGACAACCGTACTAAAATTAGACCATCTGGAAATTAAAAAAGGCGAGAGCTTCGGACTCGTAGGAAACAACGGTGCCGGAAAAACCACTTTTTTCAGCCTTTTGTTGGATTTGATCCAGCCAACTTCTGGAAAAATCAACAACAACAATGTCATCGTAAGCGAAAGCGAAAACTGGAAGACCTTCACAGCTTCTTTCCTGGACGAAAGTTTCCTTATCGGATATCTTACACCAGAAGAATATTTTTATTTCATCGGTGATTTACGTGGACAGAACAAGGCCGATGTTGATGCCTTGTTGAAAAAGCACGAAGAATTCTTTAACGGCGAAATCCTGAACAGTAAAAAATACATCCGGGATTTCTCAAAGGGAAATCAGAAAAAAGTCGGAATCATCGCAACCTTGATTGGTAATCCGGAAGTGATCATTCTAGATGAACCTTTTGCTAATCTGGATCCAACAACGCAATTCCGCTTGAAAAAGATCATCAAGGATCTGGCTGATAATCCAGATGTTACCGTTTTGGTTTCCAGCCACGATTTGCTTCACACTGTTGAGGTTTCGGACAGGATTGTGGCGCTTCACAAGGGGGAAATCGTAAAAGACATCCAGACTTCAGCAGAAACATTAACAGAACTCGAAGCGTTTTTCGCAGTCTAGCTTAAAATTTACCGCAAATTCGCAAATTGTATTAATGCTCAAAAGGAGTGAATTTGCGAATTTGCGGTTATTAAATTTACTACAGTGGTGCATTTATTAAAAAAGCAGCACGAATTTTTCCACATATCAAAAAGAAACGTATTTTTACCAGTCATTATACTAAAATTGGCTTTTGAAAGTTTATGAAATGAGCACAACTGGAACTTGGTCATAAAAACCAAATTGTTGGATGCGAATTACATATGACCGACAAAGGACAATAAATTCACATATGAATAAAAACGTTTTGAAATTGAAAACCAGCATACTTAAATATTTTTCCCTCTTTTTATTTATTATTCTAATGATCGCTTGCTCTACTAAAAAGGACAAGTGGGTCAATAGAGAATTTCAAGCCTTGAATACAAAATACAATGTGCTTTATCACGGAAATGTGGCATTGGACAAAGGGGTGGAGGATTTGAAATTACAATACAAGGACAATTTCTGGGAGCGTCTTCCTGTGGAAAGGATGACTATATCAAAGGAAAATCTGATGCCCGGACAGGCTCAAAAAAACGCCAATTTTGAAAGAGCCGAAGAAAAAGCAACCAAGGCCATTCAAAAACGCTCGATGAATATTGAAGGGAAAGAGAAAAATCCGCAGATGGATGAGGCGCATTTATTGCTTGGAAAGTCAAGATATTACGGACAAAGATTTGTTCCGGCATTAGAAGCTTTCAACTATGTCTTGTACAAATATCCAGAAAGCGACAAGATTTATGAAGTGAAAATCTGGCGGGAAAAAACTAATATGCGAATGGAAAATGACGCATTGGCGGTAACGAACCTCAGAAGATTGCTGAAAGAAATCAAATTCAAAGATCAGGTTTTTGCCGATGCAAATGCTACCCTGGCCCAAGCTTTCTTGAATCTGCAAGAAAAAGACAGTGCGGTTGCAAAATTGCGCCTGGCTACCAAATTCACAAAATCAAATGAGGAAAAAGCAAGATACCGTTTTATCCTTGGTCAAGTTTTTGATGAGTTGGGGCAAAAAGACAGTTCATTCGCAGCCTATCAGTCCGTTATTGATATGAACAGAAAATCACCAAGGCGCTATGTAATCCAGGCCCACATCCAGCAAGCAAAACAATTCAATTACAAAACGGGAGATACCCTGGCCTTTGTAGAAAAATACAAGTACTTATTGGAAGACCGTGAAAACCTACCTTATCTGGACTTCATCAATCATCAGGTGGCTTTGTTTTATGATGGACAGAACAATGACAATCAAGCGAAAAAGTATTATAATGCTTCGCTTCGAAAAAACTCAGAAGACCAATATCTAGGGGCTTCGAATTATAGAAATCTTGCCGATATTTATTTCGATAATGCAAAGTACCCAACAGCGGGAAAATATTACGACAGTACCCTGGTTAAATTGGATACAAGGACACGTGAACACAAGTTCATCAAAAAGAAGAGAGAAAACCTTGAAGATGTAATCAAATATGAGGCAATTGCACAAAAAAACGACAGTATATTGAATCTGGTTGCCTTGTCCGAAAGCGGAAGAAAGCAATACTTTGAGGATTATATCGCAAAACTTAAAATTGCCGATGAAAAAGCGGCTGCTGAGGAAAAAATCCGCAAGAAAAAGGCAGAACGGCTTGGTAATTCAGGAGGAAATGGCTCGGAGGATATGAGAGGCATAGACGAAAGAAGTGCAGGAGGAAGAGGCGAATCTAAATCTCCGATAGCGCCACCAGACCAAAATTTCGGACCAAAACCTACAAGTGGCTCGGCAGCATTCTATTTCTATAATCCAACTACCGTTTCTTACGGGAAAAATGAATTCAGGAAGAAATGGGGACAGCGGGCTTTGCAGGACAATTGGAGGATATCTACAGGACAATCCAAGACGGTTGAGGAAGTTGCAGATGAAGAAGCTGTGGCAGATGGAAAAGACCCCAATCAAAAAGAAATAGAAAAGACGTTAGAACCTAAATATACACCAGAGTTTTATATAAGCCAGCTACCAAAAGAACAAAAAGACATAGATGAACTTGTAAAGGATAGGAATTTTGCGTATTACCAGCTAGGGCTTATTTACAAGGAAAAATTCAAGGAATATAAGTTGGCAGCCAATAAATTGGAGCAACTGCTGAAAAATAATCCAGAGGAAAGATTGGTGCTTCCTTCGATGTATCATTTGTTCAAAATTTATGAAATCATTGATAAGGACAAGGCTTTGGCGATGAGAAACCAAATCATTTCTAAATATCCAGAATCCAGATATGCACAGATTTTGAACAGCAGCAATCCATCGGAAACAGCATTGAGCCAATCTCCGGAAACAATTTATGCAAATTTGTATGCCAAATATGAACAAGGCGATCTGTTTACGGTTTTAGAGGAATCTGAGGCGTTGATAGATCAGTTTACGGGTGAAGAAATTGTTTCGAAATTTGAATTGTTGAAAGCCCATACCATAGGAAAATTAAAAGGGTTGACAGAATATAAGAAAGCCTTGAACTTTGTGGCTTTGAATTATCCAAACAGTTCCGAAGGAAAAGATGCAGAACAATTATTGGCAAAAAACATTCCCTATCTGGAGAAATTAAGATTTGACGCCGAACCTGCAAGAAGTTGGAAAATTATCTATAAAATTGCCAATGAGGCAGACCCGAAAACAAAAGTCCTGATTGACAAGATTAAGAAATTCACAAGCGAAAGAACTGCCCAAAAGCTTACGTATTCTGTTGATATTTATACGATGACAGAAAAATTCCTTGTAATCCACGGAATGGCATCAGAAGTTAATGCGAATGACATCAACACCATCTTAAAAGATTACAAGGATTATAAGATTGCTGAACCTTCAATTGTGATTTCAAGTGAAAACTATAAAATTGTTCAGATTAAGAAAAATATTGAAGAATTTTTACAGCCAAGGGTAAAAGAAGAACCAGCTCCTGCAGCTCCTGAACCAGTTGCTCCTGTTGTTGGGGAAGAAGAAAAAGCAAGTAGCAAGGCAAAGGAAAGAGCCAGAGCGAGGGAAAAAAAGAAAGAAGAACAAAATTCCATGAGACCACCTTCTTCTGATGACGAAGGGGAGCAAAAAAGCGATTCAAAAGAAAAAGAGTCAAATAGGAGGCCATCGAGATTGAGAAATCAATCCGATCCTAATGCTGTTCCTTCTTTGCAACCAGCATCCAAGAAACCAGAGGAAAAAATAAAAAAGCCGTAAAAAATGTTTGAGAAAAGCCCAAAATCTTACACAGACCTTTTAGGGAAAACCAATAGAATTGTAGAAGGGACACTTATAAAAGGCGATATTATCTCGCAGGCAGATTTCCGTTTGGATGGAGAGCTTGTCGGGAATTTTTCTTCGAAAGGAAAAATAGTAATCGGTCCGGCTGGAAGTGTCATTGGTGATATTATTTGCAAGAATGCCGATATCGAAGGTAAATTCGACGGAAAGATAGAAGTCAAGGAAATCCTTAATGTAAAATCCAAGGCGAGTATTCACGGAGAAGTCATCTGCGGAAAATTGTCGGTAGAACCAGGAGCTGATTTCAGCGCATCTTGTTTTATGAGACCCATAATAAAAAACACAAAACCAAACGATGGAGAACAAGGAGGACAATAAATCAAAAAAGTGGTTGGCTTTTATAAATATTCCCATCCAAATGGGGGTTATCATATTTGCGTTTTCCTATCTCGGAATGTGGCTGGATAAAAAATACACCGATTCATCCGTTTTTACCATCGTATTGTCATTATTGTCTGTTTTCATCGCACTTTATAATGTGATAAGGCAGGTCAAGAACTTAAACAAAGAATAATGGCTCCGTTTTTAAACTTTTTAAAATACCTCATTCCGTATTCAATTGTGCTTTTCTTGGCACAGCATTTCATAGTTGAAAATCTTTTTGCCAACATTCCTTTTTTCTATTCTACTTGGAGTATTTATGTTTTCCATATCATCATAACGATGCTTTCCTATCTTTTTTTACTTTTTGTAAATAAAAATTTTTCAGATTATACAGGCTATACCTTTATGGGGATTAGTGTAATAAAGATGATGGCGGCGGTGGTTTTTTTAATTCCAATGATTCAATCAGACACAATTGACCGTATTCCGGACGTTGCAATCTTCTTCATACCGTATTTTCTGTATTTGTTTTTCGAAACGATTTTTGCAATTCGTTTAATAAACAAGTCGTAAAAAGAAGCTTTATTATGGAATTGTTCAGTTTGGGGCTATTTTTCTAAAAATTAATTGATATATTTTCAATTGTGAATTAAATATGTACCTTTGCAAAAATTTTTGAAACGTAAAATTAGATACACAATTTAATAATGGTAATTTCAAATAAACCACTTCAGTTCTTATTAGCAGCATTTGTAGCTTGCATTCCTTTTATCGGATTCGCAAATCCAGCTGTAGACAGTACGCATGTTTCAACCGAAGCTGTTGCTGAACATCACGGTGAGGGGGCGCATGAAAAGAAAGCATTCAATGCTACGGAATTAATCAATTCTCACATTGGTGACGCTCATGAATTTCACATTGCTGATTGGGGCGGTCATCCGATTTCTTTTTACCTTCCAGTTATTTTATGGACGAATAATGGTTTGGAGATTTTTTCTTCAGAGAAATTCCACCACGATAATACAGGTCACCACGTTGTAGATGCAAACGGTCAGGAACTTGTTCGGTACAAAGAAGTTATTTTCTACAAGGATAAATTTGAAACATTAACAGAAGACGAGAAAAACAATGGCGCTTTCGCATTTGATGCAAGACCTTTGGATTTCTCTATCACGAAGAATGTGTTCTCAATGTTGATGTCTGCAATTGTGTTGTTCTTCTTGTTTCTTGCTGTAGCGAGATCATACAAGAAAAACCCAAAAGCACCGAAAGGAATCGCTGGTTTCTTGGAGCCACTTGTTACTTTTGTTAGGGACGACATTGCCCGACCAAATATCGGAGAGAAAAAATATGCAAAGTATATGCCGTATCTTTTGACTATCTTTTTCTTTATCTGGATCAACAACCTTATCGGATTGATTCCGTTTTTCCCATTCAGCTCTAACTTGACAGGAAATATCTACTTTACATTTGTAATGGCATTTATTACGTTCGTGGTTACCACTTTCAGCGGAAACAAAGACTATTGGGGTCACATCTTCAATACGCCAGGAGTTCCAGTTTGGTTGGCGCCAATTATGATTCCTGTTGAGGTTATCGGTATGTTGACAAAACCTTTCGCCTTGATGATTCGTTTGTTCGCAAACATCACGGCAGGTCACATCATCATCTTGAGTTTGATTTCCTTGATCTTTATATTTGATACGGTAGCGGTTTCTCCAATTTCAGGAGCGTTCGTATTGTTCATGAGTGTGTTGGAAATGTTGGTTGCGGCGTTGCAGGCTTATGTCTTCACGTTGTTGTCAGCTTTGTTTATCGGTCAGGCTGTAGCGGAGCATGATCATCATTAATTTGTGTTTTATTAATTATTAACTATATAAATTTAGTATTATGGTATTAGCTGGAATCGGAGCTGGATTAGCTGTAATTGGTGCAGGTCTTGGTATTGGAAAAATTGGTGGTTCTGCAATGGACGCTATTGCTCGTCAGCCAGAAGCTGCTGGAAAAATCCAGACTGCTATGATTATTGCTGCTGCACTTATTGAAGGTGTTGCACTTTTCGCAGTAGTTGTTGCGTTGATCGCAAAGTAATTAAAATTAAAACTTCCTGCAGCGGTTGGCTTCAGGAAGTTTTTTTAAAAAAGACAAACAATTTTAAATATATAATCTTATGCAATTAACTTCACCGGAGAGTTTAATTTTTTGGACAACAATCATCTTTGTTATCTTCTTCTTTCTTTTGGCAAAATTTGCTTGGAAGCCAATCCTGGGAGCTGTAAAAAGCCGTGAGGAATCTATCAACAATGCCTTGGCATCTGCAGAAGCAGCTCGTAGAGAAATGCAAAATCTAACGGCAGATAACGAGCGTATCTTGCAAGAAGCTAGAATGGAACGTGATGCTTTATTGAAAGAAGCACGTGAGATGAAAGACAAAATGATTGCCGATTCAAAACACGAAGCACAACTTCAAGGAGAAAGAATGATCGAGCAAGCGAAAGCGGCCATCGAATCTGAGAAAAATGCAGCTATGGCTGAATTGAAATCTCAAGTTTCATCATTGTCTCTTGAAATCGCTGAAAAATTATTGAAAGAAGAATTATCGAACAAGGAAGCTCAAACCAAATTGGTAGAGCGAATGTTGGGTGACGTAAAATTAAACTAAGATCATGTCAGGAACCAGAGCAGCAATTCGTTATGCAAAAGCAATTTTAGACCTGGCCCTCTCTCAAGGAGTTGCCAATGAAGTCTATAATGATATGGTTTTGATTTCTTCTACAATTAAAGAAAACGCGGAATTGAGTACCTTTATTCAAAATCCAACGATTTCTATAAGCGTTAAAGAAAGTGCCTTGACAGAAGTTTTTGCTTCAACAACTGGATTGACAAAAGGTCTTTTCCATTTGTTGTTCGAAAATAAAAGATTCGAGATTTTAGAAAGTGTTGCTTCACAATATGTCTTGCAATCAGATGAAATGAATGGTTTTGAAGTTGCAAAAGTAACTACGGCCATTCCGATGGATGCAGCATTAGAAGCTAAAGTTTCTGAAAAAATCAGAGAGTTTTCAAACAAGAAAATTACAATTGAAAACATTGTTGACGAGTCCATCATCGGAGGTTTTATCCTGAGGATAGGCGACAAGCAATACAATGCTTCAATTGCTAATAGATTAAAAGTTTTAAAAAGAGAATTAAGTAACTAGTTATTTATATAATTATGGCGGAAATTAAACCTGCTGAAATTTCAGCAATATTAAAAAAGCAATTATCAGGTTTTGAATCTGGTGCAACGCTGGAAGAAGTTGGAACAGTATTGAATGTTGGAGATGGTATTGCTCGTATCTACGGGTTATCAAATGTTCAATACGGTGAATTAGTAGAATTCGATAACGGACTTGAAGCTATCGTTTTGAACCTTGAAGAAGATAACGTGGGTGTGGTACTTTTAGGGCCATCAACAGGTATCAAGGAAGGTTCAACTGCTAAAAGAACACAACGTATCGCTTCGCTTAAAGTAGGTGAAGAAATGGTAGGTCGTATCGTAAACACACTTGGTTTTCCTATCGACGGAAAAGGACCAATCGGGGGAACGTTATACGAAATGCCATTGGAAAGAAAAGCGCCTGGAGTTATCTTCCGTCAGCCAGTTACTGAACCATTGCAAACAGGAGTAAAAGCAGTTGATGCTATGATTCCAGTTGGTCGTGGACAAAGAGAGCTTGTGATTGGTGACCGTCAGACTGGTAAATCAACAGTTTGTTTGGATACCATCCTAAACCAAAAAGAATTTTATGATGCAGGTCAGCCTGTGTTCTGTATATATGTTGCAATTGGGCAAAAAGCTTCAACTGTAGCTTCAATCGCTAAAATGTTGGAAGAGAAAGGCGCAATGGCTTACACGGTTATTGTTGCTGCAAATGCTTCTGACCCTGCTCCAATGCAGGTTTATGCTCCAATGGCAGGTGCTGCAATCGGAGAATATTTCAGAGATTCAGGTCGTCCGGCTTTGATTGTTTATGATGATTTGTCTAAACAAGCAGTTGCATACCGTGAGGTTTCTCTTTTGTTGAGAAGACCACCGGGTCGTGAGGCTTATCCTGGAGACGTTTTCTACCTGCACTCTCGTTTATTGGAAAGAGCTTGTAAGGTTATCGCCAATGATGACATTGCTAAAAATATGAATGACTTGCCAGATTCTATCAAAGGAATCGTAAAAGGTGGTGGTTCGTTGACCGCTTTGCCAATTATCGAAACTCAGGCTGGTGACGTTTCTGCATACATCCCGACAAACGTAATTTCGATTACTGACGGACAGATTTTCCTTGATGGAGATTTGTTTAACTCTGGAGTTCGTCCGGCGATCAACGTAGGTATTTCTGTATCTCGTGTTGGAGGTAATGCCCAGATCAAATCAATGAAAAAAGTATCAGGTACCTTGAAATTGGATCAGGCACAATTCCGTGAATTGGAAGCGTTTGCCAAATTCGGTTCTGACTTGGATGCTGTTACCTTGAACGTAATTGAAAAAGGTAAGAGAAACGTTGAGATCTTGAAACAAGGTTTGAATGATCCTTATACTGTTGAAGATCAGGTGGCAATTATCTACGCAGGTTCTAAAAACTTGTTGAGAAATGTTCCTGTAAACAAGGTAAAAGAATTCGAGAAAGATTTCTTGGAATTCTTGAATGCAAAACACAGAGATACTCTTGATGCTTTGAAAGCAGGTAAGCTTGATGACAAAATTACTGATGTTATCGAGAACGTGGCGAAAGAAGTTTCAGCGAAATATAACTAAAATAAAGGCACAAGGTTAAAGGTTCAGGGTTCAAGTTTGAAGCCCTGAACCTAAAACCCAAAACCCTGAACCCATAAGAAAATGGCAAATTTAAAGGAAATCCGTAATAGAATTACTTCCGTTTCATCAACGATGCAGATAACTTCTGCGATGAAAATGGTTTCTGCAGCAAAGTTGAAAAAAGCACAAGATGCGATTACAGCAATGCGACCTTATGCCGAAAAATTAACGGAATTATTACAAAATCTTTCTGCATCCCTTGACGGAGATGTGGGTGGAGAATTTACTACACAGCGTGCGGTAAGAAAAGTATTGATTGTTGCCGTAACCTCAAACAGGGGTTTGTGTGGTGCCTTCAATACCAATGTAATCAAGGAAGTTAAAAACCGTACCGATTTTTATGCCGGAAAGCAAGTGGATGTTTTTGCCATTGGTAAGAAAGGAAACGATGTTCTAGGTAAGACCTGTAAGATTACCGATAATCAAAGTGCTGTTTTTGATAGCCTGACTTTTGAGAACGTTGCTGAAATTGCTCAAACGTTAACTGAGAAGTTTACGTCTGGACAATATGACAAGATTGAATTGGTATACAACCAATTTAAAAATGCCGCAACACAGATCGTTCAGACAGAACAATTCCTGCCATTGGCTCCGATTGTTTCTGAGAAAGCGGCTTCAACAGTTGATTATATCTACGAACCAGAGAAAGAAGAAATTATTCTTACTTTGATTCCAAAATCATTAAAAACACAATTGTACAAAGCCATCAGGGATTCATTCGCTTCAGAACATGGAGCTCGTATGACGGCAATGCACAAGGCAACTGATAACGCAACCGAGTTGAGAAATCAATTGAAATTGACGTACAACAAAGCACGTCAGGCAGCGATTACCAATGAAATCCTTGAGATTGTTGGTGGAGCTGAAGCTCTGAAAGGATAATATTTCATCTAAAGATAATATTGGAAGCCGGCAGCAATGCCGGCTTTTCTGTTTTTTTTCCTATTTTAGTCACCAATAAAAAATCATATTTATGAAAAAAATTACCTTATTATTGGCTTTTATGGCCTTTGGAGCGAGTGCCCAAAATTTTCCAGATCCTTATTGTGAGATTGGGGAGTATTATGATGTGGAAGAAATTACCAGCGTTGATTTCAACGGTACCAGCATCACAAATAGTGATCTGGGATCGGTTTTATTAGATTTTACCGCTACCATTGCCATTGTAGAACCTGGACAAACGTATACATTAACTGTTCAGGGCAATACCTATGGAGAATATGAAGACGAATATGTGGCTTTTATAGATTGGAATCAGAACAATGTCCTGGATGATGAAGGTGAAGTTTACTATATAGGATTGATTTATGATTCAGAAGGGAATGATTCTGAAAGTGCAAGTACAGATATCGCAGTTCCTTACGATGCGGCCTTGGGCACTACTAGGATTAGAATTATAAAAACCTATACAGATACGGCTTTCGGTTTTACGTTGATAACAGACCCTTGTAATATTCAAGTTGATGTAGAAGGTTTCGGAGCTGATACCTCTTATGGACAGGCACTTGATTTTACGTTAAATGTAACAACTTTAGGAATTGATACATTGGATAAAAAGTTATTGTCGGCCTATCCCAATCCTGTAAAAGATTTCCTGAATGTGAAATATGTTTCGGAAATAAGTGATGTGAAGATTTATAATGTACTTGGACAGGAAGTGTTTTCTAAAAACATAGGACAATCTGATTTCAAGATTGATGTAAGCGGTCTTTCAACAGGAACCCATGTTGTGAAATTAATAACAAATGAAGGCCAGCATTCTTTTAAATTGATAAAAGAATAAATTTGATATAGGTCAAAAGAAGACGAAAACTTAGTACGTTTTCGTCTTCTTTTTTAGAGTAGAACAGGTTACACAGCAATCAGGAAATTCTATTATGGGTTCAGGTGATAGAATAGGAATGGATTGGAGGAACCCTGTGAAAAAGATAATAGGACAAATGCATTATAGTCAGCTTCAATTGCAGGAAAGGAAATAACAAAAAACAATCCTGCTCATTCTAGAAATAGAAGATCCAAGCAAATATAAATCAATTGCATTGTATTTAATTTAAAACTTTACCGACTTGAAAACCCAAAGAAATAGTTATTTTTGTTAGATATTATTGAGACAACACTTTGAGTTTATATAAAAATCTTTTCAAGCAGACAGCCATTTACGGACTCGCCACGGTTTTACCGAGAATGTTGAGTTTCTTGCTGGTAATGGTGCACACGGACAAGCTCGTTAAAGCCGATTATGGAGAAACCACCATACTTTTGGCCTATATGGTTTTTTTCAATGTTATCCTTTCCTATGGAATGGAAACCGCTTTTTTCCGTTTTTATAACGCTGAAGACAATAAGAAGAATGTAGTCGAAACCTCTACAATTTCAATTTTTTGGACTTCGATAGGATTCTTATTCCTGTCCCTTTTCTTCAGGAATACACTTTCAAATTGGATAAATGTCGAAGTAGAGTTTGTCACCTATGCGATATGGATTTTGGTTCTGGATGCCTTGGTCATCATCCCTTTCTCCAAGTTAAGAGCAGAGCAAAGGCCCATCGTTTATGCAGTTATCAAGATTGGAAATGTGATGGTCAATATGGCACTCAACTTATTTTTCTTGTTGTACCTGCCAGAAATTGCACAAAACAATCCAGATACTTTCCTGGCAACGATCTATTTTGAAGACTTTCAAGTAGGCTATATCTTTATGGCAAATTTAATTGCAAGTTTGGCCACTTTTGCAGCGCTCTCGCCGAATTATCTGCACGTAAGATGGCATTTCGATTTCCAGCTCTGGAAAAAAATGATGTATTACGGATTTCCAATACTGATTGCTGGAATAGCTTTTGCAGTCAATGAGCATCTGGATAAAATCATCCTTGAACATCTTCTTCCAAAAGACACGGGTAAGGCAGAAGTGGGAGCCTATGCGGCCTGCTACAAATTAGGTTTGTTCATGGTCTTGTTTGCAACCGCATTCCGTCTAGGAATCGAGCCTTTCTTCTTCAGTCATGCGAAAAACGAAAATGCAAAGCAGACGTATGCCGTCATAACAAAATTTTTTGTCATTTTTGGATCGCTTATATTGTTGACCGTAATTGTTTTTGCAGATTTGTTGAAGATGATCATGATAAAGGACGAATCGTATTGGGAAGCAATGGCAGTAGTTCCGTTGATTATCCTGGCGAATTTCTTTTTGGGGATCTACAACAATCTTTCGGTTTGGTACAAGTTAACGGACAAGACAAAAATTGGAGCTTACATTTCAATCATTGGAGCGATATTGACCTTGGGGTTAAATTATCTGCTCATTCCAAAATACAGCTATATGGGTTCTGCAATCGGGACAATAATAGCCTACGGAAGTATGATGGTTATTTCCTATATTCTTGGAAACAAATACTATCCTGTTCCGTACGATATGAAAAAGATTGGGGGCTATTTGGGAATTTCAATCCTGTTTTCAATCCTGTCTTTCTATTTCTTCCGTGAGAATTATTTTGTTGGAATTCCGCTCATCCTTATATTCACGTATTTCATATATTACAACGAAAAAGAAACATTAAATAAAATTATTAAAAGAAAAGCTTAAACCCGATATAATGAACATCAAGATAATAAACAAATCACAACATACTTTACCAAATTATGAAACCATCGCTTCGGCGGGGATGGATTTAAGAGCGAACCTGACAGAATCTGTAACATTAAATCCTTTGGAAAGAACCATCGTAAAAACAGGGCTTTTCATAGAATTACCAATCGGCTACGAAGCCCAGGTCAGACCAAGAAGTGGACTTGCTGCAAAAAAAGGAGTCACCGTCCTGAATTCACCAGGAACAGTTGATGCAGATTATCGTGGTGAAATCGGAGTGATTTTAGTAAATTTATCAAACGAAGCTTTCGTGGTTGAAAACGGTGAAAGAATCGCCCAATTGATTATTGCAAGACACGAACGTGCCGAATGGACAGAAGTGCAGGAATTGTCTGAAACTTCAAGAGGCGAAGGTGGTTTCGGAAGCACTGGAGAAAAATAGTTGCAGTTTTTAGTATTAAGCAATCAGTAATAAACTTTGCGAACTTTGCGAAAATTCTTTGCGAACTTTGCGGTAAAAAATAAAAAAAATGAAAATAATAGTTCCAATGGCAGGACGTGGTTCACGTTTAAGGCCACATACGTTAACAGTTCCAAAACCATTAATTCCGGTTGCAGGAAAACCGATCGTTCATCGCTTGGTAGAAGACATTGCAGGAGTTCTGAATCAAGAAATTGAAGAAGTTGCCTTTGTAATCCACGAAAGTTTTGGCAAGAAAGTGGAAGAGGATTTGATTGCCATTGCCGAAAAATTAGGTGCAAAAGGAACTATTTATTATCAGAATGAAGCTTTAGGAACGGGCCATGCGATTATGTGTGCCAAGGATTCTTTGAGCGGTCCGGCAGTTATCGCTTATGCAGATACGCTGATTCGTGCCGATTTTGATTTGGACAAGACAGCCGATAGCGTAATTTGGGTGAAGCAGGTAGACGAACCGGAAGCTTTTGGCGTTATTAATTTGAATGATAACAATGAAATAGTTGAATTGGTTGAGAAGCCAAAAGAATTCGTGTCAGATCTGGCCGTTATCGGAATCTATTATTTCAAAGATGTTGCCGTATTGAAAGGTGAATTGCAATCGGTGTTGGACAACAACATTATTCATGGTGGTGAATACCAGATCAACGACGGAATCAAGCAGATGATGGCAAAGGGTATGAAATTTGTACCAGGAAAAGTTGACGAATGGATGGATTGCGGAAACAAGAATGTAACCGTTGAAACCAACTCAAGAATGCTTGGTTTTTTGCACAATGATGGAGAGCATCTGGTTGATTATGATGTAAAATCAGAAAATTCGACGATAATTCCACCTTGTTTTATCGACAAGGATGTCATCTTGATCAATGCAACGGTTGGTCCGAATGTATCGCTTGGAAAAGGCTGTCACGTAACGAATACCACCATCAAGAATAGTCTGGTTCAAAATCATTCGCACATAAAAAACGCCAATCTGGATAATGCGATGATAGGAAGCCACGCCAGTTTCGATGGGAATTTCACGTCAATCAGCATCGGTGATTATTCAGTTCTAGAATAAAAACAAAATGAAAAAAATAGTCTTGCTCGTAATTTTTGGAATGCTCCTTTCCAATCCGATTTCGGTTTTTGCCCAGGCAGAACCGGAAGCAATTGGTTTGGAAACCGATGAGTTCCAGGAACTTTTCTTTGAAGCGTTAAAACAAAAAGGAATTGAAAATTATGACAAGGCAATTGTTGCATTAGAAAAATGCTTGAAACTTCAACCGCAAAATGCCAATGTCTATAATGAATTGGGAAAGAATCATCTAAAGTTGAAAGGATACAAGGATGCTTACGATTCATTTGAAAAAGCGACTCAGATCGACCCAAAAAATAAATGGTTCTGGAACGGGATGTACGACGTATGCTATCAGACGCAAGATTACAACCAGTCGATCGTCATCGTTACAAAACTGATTGAGTTTGATGCCGGATACAAGGAGGACCTGGTTTCGCTTTATATGTACACCCAGCAATTTGACAAGGCCCTGGCCCTGATCAATGAGTTGAATGAAAATGTAGGAAAGTCTGAAAAAAGGAACGGCTACAAGATGCAGATCCTGCAAAATGCCAAATACCAAGGAAGCGAAAAGGAAAACCTGGTGGAACTGATCAAGAATCATCCTAAAGAAGAAGCCAATTATATTTCGTTGATTTATTTGTATTCCAACAGCAATGAAGAGGAAAAAGCGCTTGAAGTGGCAAAACAGCTCGAAAAGGAAATTCCAAGCTCGGCTTGGGCACAAGTCAGCCTATTTAAATTTCATTTGAATAATAATGATGGAGACAAGGCAGTTGCTTCAATGAATAAAGTACTAGACAGTGATGAAGTGGATGGAAAAATCAAGCATCGGATTTTGAATGAGTTTTTGATTTTTGCCACAAAAAATCCAAAATATGAACCTGCACTGGAAAAGGCAATTGCTTATTTTGAAAACGAAAGCGAAGTGGATGTTGCCAAGGAAATCGGAAAGTTCTATCAGAATAAAAAAGACTGGAACAAGGCAATAAAATATTATGAAATGGAAGAAAGCAGCAACCCTACAAATCTGGGGAATACGATGCTTTTGTTCCAGGCTTACGCCGAAAATCTGCAGTTCAAGGAACTTTCGAAAAAGGCTGAGGACATGATGGAACTGTTTCCTTCAAAACCTGAATTTTATTATTATGCGGGATTGGCCAACAACCAGCTGAAAAATTTCAAGAAAGCAAAAGATATTCTCGAAACGGGAATTGATTATCTGGTGGAAAATAAATCCTTGGAAATTAATTTCAATATCCAATTGGGTGAAGCCTATAACGGTTTGGGCGATATGAAGAAAAAAGAAAGCTATTTTTTAAAAGCCGATAAATTATTAAAAGAATAAAGCTATGAAAGAGTCAAGAATAAAATGGAAACACTTCGTATTTCTGGTATGTTTCGCCTCAATGGTGTCGTGCAAATCGAAAGCAGTCATTTCGGAAGCAACTGCAACCAAGACGATGAGTGCAGACAAGGTGATTGACAATCATTACGATACCAAGAAAGAGTTCAAGACCGCTTATATCAAAGCCGATGTCGCTTATAAGGACGACAAGCAGAGCCTGAATGTGTCGGCCGATATCCGCATCAAGAAAAATGAACAGATATTGTTGAGCATTCGTTTTTTTGGAATTACGATGGCAAAAGCGTTGATCACTCCAAAAGAAGTCAAATATTATGAAAAGTCAGGGAACAAATATTTCGAAGGCGATTATACTACTTTGAGCAAATGGCTGGGAACCGATCTGGATTTCAATAAGGTTCAAAATATGCTGATCGGTCAGGCTTTTGATGACTTGAACAAGGGGAAATACGAT
>Ga0247805_1000031_pt1 | contig 147352 bp, 144 predicted proteins | sample UWRJL044104R1_FD_180930 | JGI IMG/M metagenome (GOLD analysis project Ga0247805, IMG submission 180930) | Plant litter microbial communities from Arlington Agricultural Research Station in Wisconsin, United States - UWRJ-L044-104R-1 | ecosystem: Environmental > Terrestrial > Plant litter >... | reverse complement strand
GAGAACTGGTATCTGTACATCGAGCAGGGCGATCCGACAATGTCGAACGGAGGATGGGGAGGCTTTTTGGACTACCAGGGGCTGACCACAATGACTGTTCCCTATCCGAAGCACACCCCCGTGGCTTTTCGCGTTCGCAGTGGCGACATGTCTGGAAACCAGAGCGAATGGGCCACGAGTGGCACCGTCATTGTCGGTCAGGTGCCCGGCACGGTGCCCAATCTCGGCTTTACCCCTACGTCGGCTGGACTGAACCTTCGTTGGATGTATCCCGACGAAGGTTCGGGAGACATGGTCGTCGACGTGCAGTACCGCAAGTCGACGGTCGACGACAGCGCTACGTGGATCTCTGCGCCAAGCAACGCCTGGCAGCTCACGGGGCTTGACGGCGAAACCCAGTACGACGTGCGGGTGCGTGGCACAAACCCGGTGGGAAGTAGCGCCTGGACCACGGCCAGCGCCACGACGTTGGTTTCCACTCCGCCGACCGTACCCACTTCGGTGAGTGCCGCCAGCGCTCTCGGCACCGTTTCCATCCTCTGGTCTGCCCCGACCGATGCGGGCAGCTCCGCCGTCACCGGCTACGAGTGGGCGTGGAAGCTGCACTCGCAGACCGATTCGGAGTGGACCCAGGTCTCCGCCACCAACTCGCCGGGCACCCATATTGCGTCCGGCTTCCCGCAATCGCACGATCTGCGGGTACGCGCTGTTAACGCTGGCGGCCCCGGCCCCTGGTCGGCAACGGTTTCTGCAACCCCGCAGTCCATCTTCATCCCGCCGATCTTCCCGGTAGCTCCGGGTGCGCCGACAAACCTCGTGCTGACCGGTGCTGACTCGACGATCAACGCGAGCTGGACCGCAGCAACCGGCACGGTAACGAGCTATTCGGTTTCCGTCACCACGCCGGGCGAAGCAGCGCGCGCGTTTAGCCAGTCGACAACAAGCCTCGAGATCACCGGCCTCACGAACGGCAAGAGCTACCTGGTCACGGTCACGCCGTACAACCAGTACGTGGCGGGCACCGCGATTTCGGAGTCCGGCTCGCCGTGGGTCTTCGCCCCCGTCTTCACTCTCGCAGATGGCTCATTCGCGAATGGCGCGAAGCTCAAGGCGGGCGACAAGATCACGATCAGTGGTGTTGGAGCCATCCCGTTGATGTCCGTCTACGCGGAGTTGCACTCCGCTCCGATCGCGCTCGGAAGCACGATGACCGATGGAAGCGGCAGCTTCAGCTTCACGGTGGCGATCCCCAAGTCCGCGCCATCCGGATCGCATTCGCTCTTTGTGTACATGGCCGGCGACGGCGGAACCGTAGACGACAGCGCGATCTCGGTGAGCATCTCGAGTGTCGCGGGCGTCACGGCCGCGGCTGTCGACACCGACGGAACTCTCGCGATCACCGGAGCCGACCCGTCGGGCGCACTCTGGCTCGCGCTCGTCGCACTGCTCGGCGGCGTTGCGCTCACTGTGAGATCACGCCGCCGCAGCGCGTAATCACCGTTTGTAAGCGGGGCGCGGTCTCACTGAGGCCGCGCCCTTGTACGCTCGCACGAGTATGAACCGCCCACTCACCGCCCTGTTCGCAGCCTTCGAGGCCGCCCTCGTTGTGGGAATCGGCATCGCCATCCCGCTCGCACCGCTCACAATTCTCTGGGGTGTGCAGTTCGGCTTCGCCGTCGACTGGAGCGCGTTCTGGCGGGCGTCTGCCGACATCTGGCTGATCGGCCACGGTGTTGACTTCGAGATGACCCTCGAGCCGACGATCGCGGCAACCCTGGGTCTCAAGGGGGCGGATGTCGCATTCCCCGTGACCATCGCGGCCCTTGGGTTTGCGCTCCTCACTCTTTTGCTCGGCGTGCGCGCCGGTCGGCGAGTGAGCGAGACGCGCTTCCGACTCGTCGGTGAGACCGCCGCCATCGGCACGTTTGCGGCACTTGCGGCACTCGTCACCCTGAGCGCGGTTAATCGGTATGCCGCGCCATCCATCGTGCAGGGCATTGTGCTGCCGACGGCCGTCTTCGCGGTGGGAATCCTCATCGGTGCGCTGCGCACGCGGCGGGCGGCGGGCGACATCGATGGCAGCTCCATCAAGGACTGGGTGGACGACTGGCACCCCACCGTGCGCTCGGCTGTTGGCGTCGCGTTGCGCGGAGGCGCCATGTCCGTTCTCGCGATCATCGCCGTGTCGGCCACGGCGCTCGCGGTGCTGATGGCGGTCAACTACGCAAAGCTCGTGTCGCTCTACGAGGCGCTGCACACCGAGGTTCTCGGCGGCTTCGCACTCACGGGGGCGCAACTCGCGATTCTGCCGAACGCCGTGATCTGGGCGGCGTCGTGGTTCGTTGGCCCCGGGTTCGCGATTGGCGCGGGGTCTGCGGTGAGCCCGCTCGGCACAACGCTCGGTCCGCTGCCCGCCATTCCGCTGCTCGGTGCCCTGCCGGTCGGCGATCATTCGTTCGGCTTCATCGGTCTGCTTGTGCCGATCCTCGCCGGTTTTCTCGCCGGCGCCCTGCTCTACCCGCGGCTGTTCGAGCCGCGCGTTCGGCACTTCTTCGCCGCGGGTCTCGGGGCGGGTCTCGCCGCTGGCGCCATCCTCGGCCTGCTCGGTTGGTTCTCGGGGGGAGCCGCCGGACCGGGTCGCCTCGTCGAGGTCGGGCCGGACCCGTGGGCCGTCGCGCTGTGGACTGCACTCGAGGTGGGGATCGCCGCGGTCATTGGCCTCGCGGCGGCGTCGCGGATGCCGCGCGAGGATTCACTCGAGCAGTAGCGCCGAAGGGGCGTGCGCGCCGCCCGGTAAGCTGGACACCGTGCTTTCGGTGGTTGTGCTTATCTCTGGCGGTGGGTCCAACCTCCGCTCCCTGCTCGACGCCTCCCAAGACGCGGAGTTTCCCGCGCGGGTCATCGCCATCGGTGCCGACCGTGACGCCGAAGGCTTCGCTCACGCGGAGGAGTACGGCATCCCGACCTTCTCGGTTGCGCTCTCGAACTTCGCCTCGCGCGAAGAGTGGGGCGACGCGCTGCTCGAGCAGATCCAGGTCTGGAACCCCGACCTCGTTGTACTGAGCGGCTTTATGAAGCTACTGCCGCCCGCAGTTGTTGCGGCCCTCAGCCCGGCCCTCATCAACACGCACCCCGCCTACCTGCCCGAGTTTCCCGGAGCGCACGGTGTGCGCGACGCTCTCGAGGCTCGCGTCACGGCGACCGGCGCGAGCGTCATCGTCGTCGATAACGGCGTCGATAGCGGCCCCATTCTTGCCCAGGAGCGCATCCCCGTGCTCCCGGACGACACTGAGGCCAGCCTCCACGAACGCATCAAGCCCGTCGAGCGCCGCCTGCTCATCCAGGCCATCCTCGACATCGCCAACGGACACATCGACCTCAAGGAATACGCGACAGTATGAGCGGCCCCAGCCACGACCCAGCCCTGTACCGACCCCGCGACGTGATCACGATTCGTCGTGCGCTCGTCTCAGTGAGCGACAAGACCGGGCTCATCGAGCTCGCCACAGCGCTCGCCGAAGCCGGAGTCGAGATCGTGTCCACCGGCGGATCGGCAGCGGCAATCGCCGCAGCGGGCATCCCCGTTGTGCAGGTCGGTGACGTCACCGGCTACCCGGAGTCGCTCGACGGTCGCGTGCGCACGCTGCACCCCGCCATCCACTCCGGCCTCCTCGCCGACCTCCGCCTCGAATCGCACGAGACCGAGCTCGCTGCTCAGGGCATCAAGCCGTTCGAGCTCGTTGTGTCGAACCTCTACCCCTTCGTCGAGACGATCGCCTCGGGCGTCACCGGCGACGACGCCATTGAGCAGATCGACATCGGCGGACCCGCCATGGTGCGCGCCTCGGCGAAAAACCACCACAACGTTGCGATCGTGACAAGCCCCGCGTCATACCCGCAGATTCTCAAGGCACTCTCGATCGGGGGCACCACCCTCTCGCAGCGTCGTCGCCTCGCGGCCGAGGCGTTCGCGCACACCGCGGCGTACGACGCAGCTGTCGCTGGCTGGTTCGCCGGTGCCGACGTGGTTTCGACAGGCTCAACCGCCGAAGGCACCTTCACCGTCTCTGCCACCCTCAAGCAGACCCTCCGCTACGGCGAGAACTCGCACCAGACGGCAGCCCTTTACCTGCGCGATCACGGCACCGGGATCGCCCAGGCCGAGCAGCTGCACGGCAAAGAGATGTCGTACAACAACTTCGTCGACGCGGACGCCGCCGTGCGCGCCGCCTTCGACTTCGACGAGCCCGCCGTTGCGATCATCAAGCACGCCAACCCCTGCGGCATCGCCGTCGGCCGCGGCTCTGGCGACGCGGTGCTCTCTGCGCACGCTCGCGCTCACGCCTGCGACCCCGTCTCCGCCTTCGGTGGCGTCATCGCATCGAACCGCACGATAACCCTCGCGGCGGCCGAATCGATAAAGGACATCTTCACCGAGGTCGTTGTCGCCCCCGACTTCGACGCCGACGCGCTCGCCGTACTGCAGACCAAAAAGAACATCCGTCTGCTGCGCCTCCCCGCGAACTTCACGCGCGAGACCGAGGAGTTCAAGCAGATCTCCGGCGGCCTCCTTGTGCAGTCGGTCGACAACTACGACGAATTTAATTCGGATGCCTGGACCCTCGTCTCCGGCGAAGCAGCCGACGCTGCGACGCTCGCCGACCTCCAGTTCGCGTGGCGTGCCGTGCGTGCCGTGAAGTCCAACGGAATCCTGCTCGCCCACGAGGGCGCCTCGGTCGGCGTCGGAATGGGCCAGGTCAACCGGGTCGACTCCTGCCACCTCGCCGTCACGCGTGCGGGCGACCGCGCAGCCGGATCGGTCGCGGCCTCCGACGCGTTCTTCCCTTTCGCCGACGGACTCGAGATTCTGCTCGCCGCGGGTGTCAAGGCCGTTGTTCAGCCCGGCGGTTCGGTGCGCGACGAGGAAGTCATCGCGGCAGCGACGGCCGCTGGCGTCACGATGTACTTCACGGGAGAGCGTCACTTCTTCCACTAATTCGCTGGTTGAGCGAAGTCGAAACCAGATCGAGCGAAGTCGAGATCTCGGCTCCGCTCGATCTGGTTTCGACGCACTCGACCACCGGCCTAGTCGACGAGTGCCTCTTCTTCGGCGCCGCCCGCGAACTGCGCCATGTAGAGGTTGTAGAACGGTCCGCGTTGGGCGAGCAGTTGGGTGTGGTTGCCCTGCTCGACGATGCGGCCCTCCTCCATCACGAGGATCATGTCTGCATCCTTGATCGTCGACAGCCGGTGGGCGATGACGAACGAGGTGCGGTCGGTGCGGAGCGCCGCCATCGCGTGCTGCACGAGCAACTCGGTGCGGGTGTCGACAGAGGAGGTCGCCTCGTCGAGGATGAGCAGCGACGGGTTGGCGATAAACGCGCGCGCGATGGTGAGCAACTGCCGTTCGCCGGCCGAGACACTTCCGCCGTCGGCATCGAGAACCGTGTCGTACCCGTCGGGCAGTTGCCGCACAAAGCGGTCGACCATTGTCGCCTGGGCGGCCTCGACGACTTCGTCGTCCGTCGCATCCAAACGTCCGTAGCGGATGTTCTCGCGAATTGTGCCCTCGAACAGAACGGCGTCCTGTAGCACCATGCCGACATGCGAGCGCAGATCGGAACGGGAGAGGGTTGTGATGTCGATTCCGTCGAGCAGGATGCGACCGCCGGTGAGTTCATAGAAGCGCATCACTAGGTTGACGAGGGTTGTCTTGCCCGCGCCCGTCGGACCGACGATCGCCACGGTGTGCCGCGGCTGGGCCGAGAACGAGAGATTTTCGATGAGCGGTGTCTCTTCGCTGTAGCTGAACGAGACGTTCTCGAACTCGACGTGGCCACTCGCCCGATCGGACAGACGTGTTGTCACCGTCTCGGACTCTTCTTCGTCGGCGTCGAGCAGCTCGAAGGTGCGCTCCGCCGAGGCGACGCCGGACTGCAGCATGTTCGCCAGCCCGGCGATCTGCGAGATCGGCTGGGTGAACTCGCGCGAGTACTGGATGAAGGCGGTGGCGTCGCCGAGCGTGAGCTGCCCGGATGCGACGCGCAAACCTCCGACGACTGCGATGAGTACGTAGGAGAGGTAGGAGACGAACTGCATCGCGGGCATGATCATGCCGGAGATGAACTGGGCGCCAAAGGAGGCCGTGTAGAGGCTCTCGTTGCGCTTGTCGAACTCGTCGAGCATCTCCTTGTCGCGACCGAAGACCCGTACGATCTCCTGGCCGGAGAACGTCTCTTCGATGTGCCCGTTGAGGGCGCCGGTGTTCTTCCACTGCGCGGCGAACAGTTTCTGCGACCGCACACCGATGACACCGGCGATGATGCCGGAGAGCGGAAGGGCGATGAGGGCGATGAGCGCGAGCTGCCACGAGACGATAAACATCATCGCGGTGATGCCGAGCACGGTGAGAGCGGATTGCACAATTTGCGAGAAGGCCTGTTGCAGTGCGGCCTGCACGTTGTCGACATCGTTTGTCACGCGCGACATCACGTCGCCCCGCTGCCTCGTGTCGAAGTAGCGCAGCGGCAGGCGGTTGAGTTTCTCCTCGATGTCCTGTCGAAGGGTGAAGACGACGCGCATCACGAGCTGGTTGAGCAAAAAGCCCTGCCACCACATCAGGAACGCGGCGATCGAGTACATGCCCAGCACCGTGAGTATAAGCATGCCGAGTCGCCCGAAGTCGATGCCCTCGCCGGGCACGACAGTTGTGCCGGTCAGCAGGTCGGCGAACTGGTCGTTGCCCGACTCGCGCGCCTGCTCGATGACGGTCTCGAGTGGAACGCCGGCGGGGAGTGACTTGCCGAGCACACCGTTGAAGATCGTGTCCATCGCCTGGCCGAGAATTCGCGGCGCGATGACTGTCAGGATCACCGAAAGCACAACGAGCACAACAACAAAGGCGAAGAGTGCGCGCTCCGGACGCAGCAGCCCAATGAGGCGCTTCGCGGACGGCCAGAAGTACTGCGCCTTCTTGGCGGGCGGCCCGTCGCCGAACATTCCGCCGTCTTCGGCTGTCGGCTCGTATTCGGGGGTGAGGTCGTCGGCGGGTGAGGTGGCAACATCGACAGCAGCAGCAGCAGCAGCAGCAACAGCGGTGGCCTTGGCGGTGGCGTCTTTTTCGCGGCGTGCCATGATTACGCCACCTCCTCAACTGTGAGCTGCGATTCGACGATCTCGCGGTAGGTGTCGTTGTTCTCGAGTAGTTCGTCGTGGGTGCCGCGGCCGACGATCGCACCGTCGTCGAGCACAAGGATCTGGTCGGCGCCCATAATCGTCGACACCCGCTGGGCGACGATGATGACGGTGGCGTCGGCGGTTGCGACACCGAGCGCTTCGCGCAGTCGGGCGTCGGTTGCGACATCCAATGCGGAGAAGGAATCGTCGAAAAGGTAGACGCGCGGTTGGGCAACGAGCGCGCGGGCGATGCACAGGCGCTGCCGCTGGCCACCGGAGACGTTTGTGCCGCCCTGGGCTATCGGGTCGTTGAGCTGTTTCGGTTTGTCGCGCACGAAGTCGTCGCCCTGAGCGATGCGGAGGGCATCCCAGAGCTCGTCGTCGGTGGCGTTGTCGCGGCCGAAGCGCAGGTTCGAGCCGATCGTGCCGGAGAACAGATAGGGCTTTTGCGAGACGAGCGCGACAACCTCGGAGACCTGCGCGCGCGTGAGGCTCGCAACGGGCACGCCGCCGATTGTGACCGAGCCGCCCTGCGGGTCATACAGCCGGGGAATGAGGTTGATGAGCGACGTCTTTCCGGCGCCGGTCGAGCCGACGATTGCGGTCGTTGTGCCGGGCTCCGCTGTGAAGGAGAGGCCGTCAAGCACCGGGCGCTCGGCTCCGGGGTAACCGAAGGTGACCTTCTCGAAGACGACGCGACCAGCGGTGGGTGTCGCAATCGAGGGCTTGGATGCGACGGCCTGGCTCGATTGGGTACTCAGAACTTCTTGGATCCGCTCGGCACACACAACGGCGCGCGGGATCATCATGACCATAAAGACACCCATCATGACCGCGGTCAGGATCTGCAGGAGGTACTGCAGGAAGGCGGTGAGGGAGCCGACCTGGATGTCGCCGGCGTCGACCCGGTGCCCGCCGAACCAGAGCACGGCCGCCGTGGCGAGGTGCAGAATCATCATGATCACCGGGAACATCAGCACAAACAGGTTGCCCACCTTGAGCGAGGTGTCGGTGAGCTTTTCGTTGGCAACGCGGTAGCGCTCCGATTCGAACGGTTCGCGTACAAAAGCACGAACGACCCGGATGCCGAGAATCTGCTCGCGCAGCACCCCGTTGATGCCGTCGATGCGGTCCTGCATCAGGCGAAACAGCGGCAGCAGCAGGTAAACGAGGAAGCCGACGACGGCGAAGAGCACGGGCACCGAGACCCAGACCAGCCAGGACAGCCCCGCGTCTTCGCGCAGCGCCATGATGATTCCGCCGATGCACATGATCGGTGTTGAGACCATAAAGTTCAGGGTCATCAGCACAAGCATCTGCACCTGTTGCACGTCGTTTGTGCCGCGGGTGATGAGGGTCGCCGTGCCGAAGCGGCCAAGCTCGAGAGCGCTCAGCGAATCGACCTGGCGATAGACCTCGCGGCGCAGGTCGCGGCCGATGGCCATTGCGGTGCGCGCCCCGAAGTAGATGCCGCCTATAGCTGTGACGACCTGCACAACACAGACGCCGAGCATCAGCATGCCGATGGACCAGATGAGGTCGGTGTCGCCGGAGGAGACGCCCTCGTCGATGATGCGGGCGTTGAGGCTCGGCAGGTAGAGCGCCGCCATCGTGGACACCAGCTGGAAGACGAAGACCGCGAGAATCCACGCGCGATACGGCCGCGCATGACGCAGGGCAAGGGAAACAAGAACCACGGTTGTTCCTTCGAAGTCGAGTGCTACAGCTATGTGGACGACGTTTACATTCACGCTAATGCACACCTCCGACAAAGCGCGACCTTCTCGTGCAATACCGTTGCAGCATGACTTCTCGCACCATCAGCCTGCCCCGCCGATTAGCTGCATCGATCATCACCGGTGCCGTGGTTGCTCTGACGACTCATCTCGCCACGATCTTCACCTACTCGGTTTCGCAGGGCTTTGAACCAAACGCCCTCGGTGTCGCGAATGACGCCTACTTCGTCGGTAGCCTGCTTGTCTTCATCCTTGTCTTCGTCGGCGCTCTCGCCGGTGCGTTTTCCCGCTGGTACTGGATCCTCATCGCGACGGTTGTCATCGCGCTCGGCGCCCCGCTGCTCGGCCTTCTGCCGCGACTGCTGAGCGCTGGAGTTCCCCTCACGCCCGGTGTTCTCGGCCCGCTCTTCGGCACTCTCACCGGCATCGCACTCGCGCCGCTTGTGTTCACAGCGCTTGCCATCGTCCTGCTCGGCCGCCGCACCTTTTTGCGTGTTGTCGCGGCACCCGCGGCTTTCCGCGAGCCGGAGACCAAAACCGCCCTCGTGCGCCTGCCCTCGCCGCGCCTCGCCGAGGGCGAGATCACGCACATCGAGCGCACGCCCGTCGATGTCGATCTCGCCGACGAACAGTGGGACGCCTACGTTTCCGCCCTCACCGACAACGGCTGGACGACTCTCGAAGTTGTTTCCGCGCCGGAAGCCCCCGACTCGGTCTTCATCGAAGACGCGGTAGTGATCTTCGGTGACACGGCCGTCCTGGGCAGCCCGGGCGCAGATTCCCGCGCCTCAGAAATCCTCGGGGCCGAAGAAGCCGTGCGCTCGCTCGGTCTCGCCGTCGAGCGCATCGAACTTCCGGGAACCCTTGACGGCGGTGACGTGCTCAAGGTCGGGTCGACCGTCTACGTCGGTCGCGGAGGTCGCACAAACGCCGAAGGCATCCGCCAGTTGCGAGCGATTGTTTCGCGGCTGGGATACACGGTTGTCGCAGTACCCGTCACCAAGGTTCTTCACCTCAAGAGCGCGGTGACTGCCCTCCCGGACGGCACCGTTATCGGATACGCGCCGCTCGTTGACGATGCATCCATCTTCGATCGTTTTCTCGCTGTTCCCGAGGAGACGGGCGTCGCGGTTGTTGTGCTCGCGCCCGACACCGTGCTGATGAGTGCTGCGGCACCGAAGAGCGCTGCGCTTATCGCCGAGCTCGGCTACCGCGTTGTGACAGTCGACATCAGTGAGTTCGAAAAGATGGAGGGCTGCGTCACGTGCCTCTCGGTGCGCTTGCGCTAGTTGCACCTCGGAGTCAAGCGACGTAGCCTATAAGGCTGCCCACAGCCACCAAGCACTCCACCATCTTCGGTCGCCCGCGACGACCGTGCTCCACAATTGGGATACATCCATGCCTGCACAGACGACCGGTCACGGTCGCACCACAAAGGGTCCCGGCACCATTTCGGCGATCGCCCGGCTCTATCCGTACGCCAAACCCGCCCTGCCGCGCATCGCGCTGGGAATGATCGTGGCGCTCGCCGCGGGCATCATCGCGCTGCTCATTCCGCAGGTGCTTCGCTCGCTCGTCGACGGCCCGCTGCAGTCGGGCGACTCTGACCAGATCTGGCCGGCCTTCTGGATCGTGCTTGGCCTTGGTGTGCTCGAGGCGATCCTGATCGCCCTGCGCCGCTGGTTTGTGCTGACCCCCGGCACCCACATCGAGGCGCGTATGCGCAACGGTTTGTACGCAAAGCTGCAGGACCTCCCGGTGAGCTTCCACGATCGCTGGCCGAGCGGGCAGTTGCTCTCCCGCGCCGTGAGCGACCTCGGCCTCATCCGTCGGTGGATCAGCTTCGGCCTCGTACTGCTCGTCGTCAACGTTGTGACGATCCTCGTCGGCTTCGTTTTCCTTCTCAACATCTCGTGGATCCTCGGCCTCGCGTTTATGCTCTGCTCGATCCCGCTGTGGATCTACGGCTACGTCTTCGAGAACAAGTACTCGGTTGTCGCGCGCCGCAGCCAGGACCAGTCCGGTGACCTCGCGACACTCGTCGAGGAGAGCGTGCACGGCATTCGTGTGCTCAAGGCCTTCGGTCGTGGCAAGCACGCCCTCCGCGGTTTCGAGCGCCAGGCCGAGAGCCTGCGCGGCACCGAGATCGAGAAGGCGAGAGCCATCGCAGGCATCTGGCTCTGGCTGCTGCTTGTGCCCGACGTCACCTTCGCGCTCTGCCTCCTCGGGGGTGTCTGGCTGACGGCCGACGGCCAGATCACCGCTGGCGAGCTCGTAGCGTTCTTCGCAACGGCGACGGTTCTGCGGTTCCCGGTCGAGTCGATCGGCTTTTTGCTCTCGATGACCTTCGACACGCGCACGGCTGTCGACCGCTACTTCGAGGTCGTCGACTCGGTCAACACGATCACCGACCCCGAGAACCCGAAGACGGTTGAGAAGCCCGAGGGCCGCCTCGTCTTCGATGACGTGCACTTCAGGTACCAGGACGCGACGACCGACCACCCCGATCTTCTCGATGGCATCACGCTCGAGCTCGAGCCGGGGGAGACCATGGCGATCGTCGGCATCACCGGCTCCGGCAAGTCGACGCTCACCGCGCTCACAACGCGCCTCTACGACGTGACCGGCGGCACCGTGCTCATCGACGGCGTCGACGTGCGCGACCTCACTCGCGCCGAACTGCGCACGCACATCGCGATGGCCTTCGAAGACGCAACACTCTTCTCGGCCTCCGTGCGCGACAACGTGCTGCTCGGCCGCCCCGAGTCCACCGACGAGGAGCTCGCCGGCGCTCTCGCCATCGCCCAGGCCCAGTTTGTGTACGACCTGCCCGAGGGCCTCGACACGATGGTCGGTGAAGAGGGCATGAGCCTCTCCGGCGGCCAACGCCAGCGCCTCGCACTCGCGCGCGCGGTTGCGGCCCAGCCGACGGTTCTTGTGCTCGATGATCCACTCAGCGCATTGGATGTCGACACCGAAGCTCTCGTCGAAGCCGCCCTTCGCAAGGTGCTCGCATCCACGACGGCGCTCATCGTTGCGCATCGCCCTTCGACGGTGATGCTCGCCGACCGGGTCGCGCTGCTCGAGAACGGCCGCATCACTGCCGTCGGCAAGCACTCGGAACTGCTCGTTACGAGCGAGCACTACAAGTTCGTCATCTCGTCGCTTGAAGACGAGGAACGTCGCGAGGCTGCGGAAGCCGCCGCCGACGATACGCACAACGTTGAGGAAGAGGAGGTGCAGGCGTGAGCGTCACAGGAGTAGAGGGTGAAGAGCGCAACGACTTCACCAAAGCCGAGAGCACGCAGATTCGCCAGCGGTCGATCCGACTGCTCGGGTCGCTGCTGCGCCCGGTGCGCGCCCGCGTCACCCTGACGATGATCGTTGTCATCATCTCGACCGCGGCCCAGGTCGCCGGCCCCGCCCTCATCGCGTACGGCATCGACCACGGCCTGCCCGCGCTGATGAAGCAGGACTGGTTTCCGCTCGGCGCGACAGTAGTTGTCTACCTCGTCACGGGCGTCGTCGGCGCGTTGCTCATCGCCTGGTACACGGTGCTCACGGCGAAGGTGAGTCAGGCGATCCTGCTCGACCTGCGCAAGCGGGTCTTTTTGCACACGCAGCGCCTGAGCCTCGAATTCCACGAGAGCTACACCTCGGGGCGCATCATTTCGCGCCAGACGAGCGACCTCGATTCGATTCGCGAGCTTCTCGACTCGGGCGTCAACCAGCTCGTTCAGGGCGCGCTCTACATGATCTTCATTGCCATAGCGATGTTCACACTCGACTGGCAGTCGGGGCTTGTGCTGCTCGGCGCGCTTATTCCGCTCGCGATTCTCACGCGCTGGTTCCAGGTGCAGTCGCAGCAGCTCTTCCGTAGAACACGTGTCGCCTCGGCAAAGCTCATCGTGCACTTCGTCGAGACGATGACCGGCATTCGGGCGGTCAAGGCCTTCCGTAAAGAGAAGCGCAACGAAGACGAGTTCGGCGGTCTCGTTGAGAACAACCGCAAGGTCAACGCCCGCGTCATCCAACTGTTCGGAATCTTTGATCCCGGCCTTGTGCTCATCGGCAACGTGGCGCTCGCCGTTGTGTTGCTCGCTGGCGGACTACGCGTTGCCAACGACGGGCTCGCTATCGGTGCGCTGCTCGCTGCACTGCTCTACACGCGCCAGTTTTTCGCGCCCGCGCAGGAGATGGCGATGTTCTACAACTCGTACCAGTCGGCAGCGGCCGCGCTCGAGAAGATCTCTGGTGTGCTCGAGGAGACCCCGAGTGTGCCCGACCCGACCGACCCCATCGACCTGTGGGAGGCGAAGGGCGGCGTGCGGTTCGACGGCGTGAAGTTTGCGTACAACGAGGGCCGTGTCATCCTGCCCTCGTTTGATCTGGATATCCCCGCGGGGCAGACCATCGCACTCGTCGGGTCCACGGGAGCCGGCAAGTCGACGCTCGCGAAACTCATCTCGCGGTTCTACGATCCGTCTGAGGGAACCGTGTCGCTCGACACCATCGACCTGCGTCGCCTGCACCCGAAAGACCTGCGCCGCGCCATCGTTATGGTCACGCAGGAGGCGTACCTGTTCTCGGGTTCCGTCGCCGACAACATCGCACTCGGCAACCCTGACGCGACGCGTGACCAGATCGTCGCTGCTGCGAAGGCCGTCGGAGCGCACGAGTTTATCGAGTCGCTTCCGGGTGGCTACGACACCGACGTGAACAAGCGCGGCGGGCGAGTGTCGGCCGGCCAGCGGCAGTTGCTGTCGTTCGCACGGGCATTTCTCGCCGACCCGGTTGTGCTCATTCTCGACGAGGCAACAGCATCGCTCGACATCCCGTCGGAGCGGCTTGTACAGGAGGGCCTCACAACCCTGCTCGCCGACCGCACGGCGATCATCATCGCGCACCGCCTCTCGACGGTCGCGATCGCCGACCGTGTACTCGTTATGGAGCACGGCCAGATCGTTGAAGACGGCACACCGCGCGACCTCATCGCGGGCACCGGGCGATTCGCCCAGTTGCACGCGGCTTGGCGCGACTCCCTCGTCTAACCGTCGAAAACTGCTCCAAGCTCGCGCGTTTGGAGCAGTTTTCGACGATGGCGGGGTGGGCGCGAGCGCTACACGAGCGCCGCGAGCGCCGTCACGATAACGACGGCGAGACCGGTGAGCGGTGCGGCGAGAAGTACCCAGGTGCTGAAATCATCCATGTACCCAGTTCAGCGGGTCAACGCGCGAAGTTCATCGGTCGAGCGACCGGCGTCGCTCACCCGAGAGGATGACCGAACCCTGAGCCGCGACTCAGGGTCGGTGCCGCGCCAGCGCTAGATCGACGCGAAACACGTCGCCCGACCACTTGAGTGGTGTGCCCTCGGCGCGGTAATTCTCGAGCGCCCGCGACTCGTGACCGAGGGGTGGATGTCCCGACGCACGAATCACCCGCCACCACGGCTGCTCCGAACCGTAGTACGCCATCACTTGGCCAACGCCGCGCGCTGCCCGCGAGCCGATGGCGGCTGCGACGTCGCCGTAGCTCATCACAAAGCCGGGAGGAATGGATGCGACAACCTCAAGCACACGCGAGACGAAATCCTCCGACGGCACGGCCATTACAGCGTGAGGGCGCCGATCTTCTCGCCGTACTGGGTCTCGCCGATCTCGGTGAACCCGATGCGAAGGAAGAACTCTTCAGGGCTGTCTTCGCCGGGCTCCCAGATGACGGTGAGCTGCTCGAAGCCTCGCGAGCGGGCCTCTTCGGCGAGTGCCTGAACGGCGAAACGGCCGATGCCGAGGCCTTGCGCGCTCGCCGCGACGTTGATGCGCCAGACGCAGCTACGAAACTCGGGCATCTGGTTGTCGGGGTCAAAGTTGCCGCGGATAAAGCCGACGACCTCGTCGCCGTCGAGCACAACGCGCGGCCACGAAGTGAGCGGGTTGATGTACGCGTCGGCGATCGCGTAGGAGGTCGGTGTGACGAACTGTTCCTGCCCCGGGCGCAGCGTGAGACTGTTTGCGGCGACGATTGTGGTCGCGGAAAGTTCTTCCAGTCTCAGTTCAGCCATGGCAACAGGCTATCCCGCGAAGGGCCTTGTCGGTAGCGCCCGCTTCGGGCGAGTGGCCAAACTATCTTGACGTCGAGACACTTTGGGTGAGGCGGTAGGCTGGGTGCGGCTCTAGGAGAGGAAGCACCAGTGGCAAAAATTAAGGTTGAGGGCACTGTCGTCGAGCTCGACGGCGACGAGATGACCCGCATCATTTGGCAGAAGATTAAAGACACACTGATCCACCCGTATCTCGACATCAACCTCGAGTACTACGACCTCGGCATCGAGCACCGCGACGCGACCGACGACCAGGTCACGATCGACGCAGCTCACGCCATTCAGAAGCACGGCGTTGGCGTCAAGTGCGCGACGATTACGCCCGATGAGGCACGCGTCGAAGAGTTCGGCCTGAAGAAGATGTGGAAGAGCCCGAACGGCACAATCCGCAACATCCTCGGCGGAGTCATCTTCCGTGAACCGATCATCATCTCGAACATCCCGCGCCTTGTGCCCGGCTGGAACAAGCCGATCATCATCGGCCGTCACGCGTTCGGCGACCAGTACCGTGCCACCGACTTCCGGTTCGCCGGAAAGGGCAAGCTCACAGTCGAGTTCACGCCCGAAGACGGCTCGGAGCCGCTCAAGTTCGAGGTCTACGACGCTCCCGGCGACGGTATCGCCCAGGTGCAGTACAACCTCGACGACTCGATTGTCGACTTCGCGCGCGCATCGCTCAACTACGGCCTGAGCCGTAACTACCCGGTGTACCTCTCGACAAAGAACACGATCCTCAAGGCCTACGACGGTCGCTTCAAGGACATCTTCGAAGAGATCTTCCAGGCCGAGTTCAAGGACAAGTTCGACGCCGCGGGCCTCACCTACGAGCACCGGCTCATCGACGACATGGTCGCTTCGGCCATGAAGTGGGAGGGCGGCTACGTCTGGGCCTGCAAGAACTACGACGGCGACGTTCAGAGCGACACTGTCGCCCAGGGCTTCGGCTCGCTCGGTCTTATGACGAGCGTGCTGAGTGTTCCGGACGGCTCGGTCGTCGAGGCTGAGGCCGCGCACGGAACCGTGACGCGCCACTACCGCCAGCACCAGGCCGGCAAGCCCACGTCGACGAACCCGATCGCCTCGATCTACGCCTGGACGCGCGGCCTCGCGCACCGTGCGAAGCTCGACGGCAACCCGGCTCTCGCCGAGTTCGCAAACACTCTCGAAGACGTTGTTATCAAGAGTGTCGAAGCCGGCCACATGACGAAGGACCTCGCGGCCCTCGTCGGACCGGACCAGAAGTGGGAGACCACAGAGGAGTTCCTCGACACGCTCGACAAGAACCTCGCACTGCGCTTGTCATAGGCAACGACTCGCCTGGATAAGGCAAAAAAACGCCCCGGCTCATCGAGCCGGGGCGTTTTTGCGGTGAGTGCTTAGGAACAGACCGTTCCGAGTGCGGTGATCTTCGTCTGAACGTCGGATGCGGCGTCGGAGACGACTGTGAAGTCGGCGGTCTCCGGGTCGGTGGCGACAGTCGCGACTGCATCGGCGAATGCGGTGACCGAGGCAGCTGCCTCGTCCGACGGCGGCTTGACGTCTGTGTTCGTGATCTTGGCGACCTCGGTCTCGAACGCCTCTGCGGCGGCGGACATGTCGTCGGACGCACCCTCGGGGTCGGTGGTCAGGTTGCCAGCGGCCTCGGTGATTGCGGTGCCGAGGGGCTGGAGGCCACCGGTAAGAATTGTGCAGGCCTCAACCTTGCTCTGGCCGGCGCTGCAGCCGGTGAGGAGAAGGAGCGCGACAGCCGTGCTGGCGAGAATCGAGGTGGTCTTGCGTGCTGTGAATGACAATGGGTGCCCCTTAATCTGAGTTTGACTTATCCAAACCTATCGGGTTTGCCACCCCCCGGAATGGGGAGAACTGCCCATTCCCACGAACAATGCCCCCGAGAGCGCTCTCGGGGGCATCAATTCTCAGCGAGTGATTACGCGGCAGCGACGGGTTGCGTGGATGTCGCAGCGCTGCCCGCGGAGATCGTAATCTTGCGCGCCTTGGCTTTTTCGCTCACCGGGATGACAACGCTCAGCACACCGTTGTCGTAGCTTGCACTGATCGCGTCGGCGTCGATGCCATCACCGAGGCGGAGGCGCCGCTGGAACGATCCGCTCGGGCGTTCGCGCGACAACCACGTGACGCCCTCGTTCGCACTCGCCGTGCGCTCGGCACGGATGGTCAGGAAGCGACCGTCGACGTCGAGGTCAACGGATCCGGGGTCGATGCCGGGCAGGTCTGCGTTGAGCAGAAAATGGTCGCCGTCGCGGTAGAGGTCCATGGGGATCGGGCGGGCGGCCTGGCGGGGGTCAGTTAGTACGGCCATTTCGAGCAACTCCTTCACGTGGGCCGGTGTGATTGTCGGCCTGCGACTGGTTTTCAAACTTGAGCCTGTTTGACTCAACTCTGTCAATTATGCGGAGGTGGCGAAGGGAATGTGCCGGAGTTCGCTCAGGGCAAACGCGAGCCGCGACATCCATCAACATAACAAATTGGTAACAATGACCCCCGATTGGGGGTCGAGAAAGCTTCGGATAGACGAGGTTAGAACTCGTGCGCAGGCCCGACTGCCGCTTTGCAGTGTCCCCTCGATCAAAAGGAACTCACCTGTGAACAGCCATGTCGGTCGCACAACGACCCGTTCATTTGTCGCAAGTCTCGCTACCGCCGCACTCGTACTCACGAGTCTCGCTCTCGGATCGGTGGGTGCCGCGACCGCGGCGCCGACATCGCCGGGGCAAAACGGCCAGGTCAACCTCAAGGCGGGGCGCTACATCGTCACTCTCGCCGATGCGGCGGTCGCCACTTACGACGGCGGGATCTCGGGCTTTGCGCCCACCCAGCCCGACGACGGCGACCAGCTCAACGCACGCAAAGCGCCAGTCACCAAGTACAGCGACTATCTCGCCGACAAGCAGAAGGATGTAGCGGCGGACGCAGGAGTGAAGATCACCTCCTCGTACACGATGGCGTTCAACGGTTTCTCCGCCTACCTCACCGCAGAGCAGGCGGCAAAGGTCGCCGCGAACCGCGACGTTCTCACGATCTCGCGTGACGAGCTCAAGCACGTGACAACTACGTCGACCGAGTTCCTCGGCCTCGAGGGTGATGACGGAGTCTGGGCAGATGTCGGAGGCGCCGACCAGGCGGGCAAGGGCGTTGTCATCGGCGTGATCGACACGGGTATCGCTCCGGAGAACCCCGCTTTCGCCGGTTCCCCGCTCGGCACAAGCCCGGGCGCAGAGCCCTACCTCGATGGCGCAGCAACCAAGTTTGTGCGCGGCGACGGCGGAACCTTTACCGGCACCTGCCAGACCGGCGAGCAGTTCACTGCTGCCGACTGCTCGACGAAGATCATCAGTGCGCGCTACTACGTCGAGGGTTTCGGAACGGAGAACCTCGGCGACGCAACGACCGGGCCGGGCGAGTTCGTCTCCCCGCGCGACGGCGACGGCCACGGATCACACACCGCAAGCACTGCTGCGGGCAACGTCGGCACGGAAGCCTCGGTTGACGGCGTCGACTTCGGCGGCATCTCGGGCGTCGCTCCGGCAACCAAGATCTCGGTCTACAAGGTCTGCTGGTCGGGCGACGACCCGACCGTTCGCACGGACGACGGCTGCACGACCACCGACCTCCTCGCCGCGATCGACCAGGCTGTCACCGACGGCGTTGACGTCATCAACTACTCGATCGGCGGTGGTTCGGCGACGACCACCTACTCCGCGACCGATGACGCGTTCCTCGGCGCTGCAGCGGCAGGAATCTTCGTTGCAGCCTCGGCAGGCAACGACGGCCCCGACGCGTCGACCCTCGACAACGCTTCACCGTGGATCACAACTGTCGCGGCAAGCACGATCCCCGGCTACGAGGCAACTGCGACGCTCGGCAACGGCGAGCAGTACGCCGGCGCTTCCATCTCGGTCGACCTCGACCCCGCTGCACCGCCGGTCGAGGGTGCGCTTGTGCTGTCGACGGCTCTTGCCGCCGAAGGTGACGCTGGCGCGCAGGCCAACCTGTGTGGTCCAGGCACTCTCGGCACCGAACTCACCGAGCCGACGATCGTTGTCTGTGAACGCGGCACCTTCGACCGCGTTGCAAAGTCGGCTGAGGTCGCGCGCATCGGCGGCATCGGCATGATCCTGGTGAACGTGACCCCCGGCTCGATCGACGCCGACGTGCACTCAGTGCCGACGGTGCACCTCGACAGCCAGTACTACGAGCAGGTCACCGCATACGCGGCAACCGAAGGCGCAACCGCCTCGCTCAAGACCGGCAACACCACCGACTACACGCCTCCCGTGCCCGTCGTCGCGGGCTTCTCGAGCCGCGGCCCGGTGCTCGCCGACGGCAGTGATCTGCTCAAGCCAGACATCACTGCCCCCGGCGTATCGATTCTCGCCGCGACATCCAACGCAGAAGGGGTCGAACCGACCTTCGGGTTCCTCAGCGGAACGTCGATGGCCGCCCCGCACATTGCAGGACTCGCCTCGCTCTACCTCGGTGAGCGACCGAACGCGACGCCGGCGGAGATCAAGTCCGCGATGATGACGACCGCGTACAACACGGTCGACGCTGAGGGAACCGACGTCACCGACCCGTTCGCCCAGGGTGCCGGTCACGTCAACCCGCCGAGCTTCTTCGAGCCGGGCCTGCTCTACCTCAACGACGTCTACGACTGGGCAGCGTACCTCCAGGCGCTCGGTTACGACTTTGGGGTAGAGCCGGTCGACCCGAGCAACCTCAACCTCGCGTCGATTGCCGTCGGTGCCCTCACGGCACCGGAGAGCGTCACGCGCACGGTGACCGCAACCACCGCGGGAACCTACACGGCCAAGATCGAGGGACTCGCGGGCATCAAGGCCACGGTCGAACCGTCGACCTTCACAATCGCGGCCGGCGCGACGCAGAAGTTCACGATCACTTTCGAACGCACCGACGCACCACTCGATGAGTTCGCGACCGGATCGCTGACCTGGAAGAGCAGCAACAAGACCGTACGCAGCCCGATCGCCGTGCAGCCCGTAACAATCGTCGCGCCCGGCGATGTTGAGGGAACCGGCGTGACGGGAAGTGTGGATGTCACGGTCACCCCCGGTGGCGATGGTGACATCCCGCTCGCCACAACCGGACTCTCGCGCGGCACACTGCAGCCCGACCCGGAGGGTGTGGAGACCGAGCACTCGGGCTCCGGATCAACCGGTGCGACGGGAGAGTACGAGGTGGTTGTGCCAGCCGGCACGGCGTTCGCGCGATTCGATCTCGACTCGACGGACGACACTGCTGACCTCGACCTCTTCGTCTATCAGCTCAACGCGGCGGGCAATCCGGTGTTCCTTTACCAGTCGGCCACGGGCTCGGCCGACGAGCGGGTCGACCTGCTCGAGCCGACCGCCGCGACCTACCTCGTGCTCGTTGACGTCTACGCGGCCGCCAACGGAACGACGTGGGATCTCGTGACGACCTCGGTCGCCCCGGCCGGCGAAGAGCTCGCGCTCGATCCGTCGGTTCTCAACGGACAACAGGGCGTGGATGTCACGTACACCGCTGCATGGGACGGGCTCGACGAGTTCTCCACCTACGTTGGCCTCGTCGAGTACACCGGTACGAGCGCCTACACGGTTGTGCAGGTCGAGACGGGTGAAGACCTCGAACCCGGTACGCCGGTCAACGTCACCCCGCCGACGATCAGCGGAACCCCGCGGGTCGGCGAAAAGCTGACGGCGAAGCCCGGCACCTGGGACACCGAGGGCCTCACCTTCAGCTACCAGTGGCAGTCCGACGGGGTCAACGTACCGAACGCGACCAAGAAGTCATACACGGTCAAGAAATCAGACCAGGGCAAGTCGGTCACCGTCGTTGTGACGGCGGCGAAGCAGGGACTGCCTCCCGCCACGGCAACGAGCGCCGGTGTCACAGTGCTCCACGCTTCGACGACGACTGTCAAGCTCTCGCGCACCGTGCTGTTCTCCTGGCAGCACACAAAGGCGACGGTCACGGTCAAGGCCGGAGATGCGGTTCCCACGGGCGACGTTGTCATCTCGCTCAATGGCAAGGTCGCAGCCACGGTGCCGCTGAACTCGAACGGGGTCGCGACGTTTACGTTCCCGAAGAAGAAGTCCGGCGCCTACTCGGTCACCGCCAAGTACGCGAGCACCGACACCATCGCCGGCTCGAAGAGTGCGAAGAAGGGGTTCTGGGTGATCTTCTAGAACTCACCTGACAGGCCGAAGGCCGGGCGACTCCCGTGAAGAGTCGCCCGGCCTTCCTGCGTGTCTGGGGCTAGTACCCGCTGAAGTAGTCGGTCGTGATGCGGCGCACCTTGAGCGAGCGCAGCAGGGCACGCGCGTCATCGACGAGGGCGGGCGGGCCGGAGACGAGAGCGTGCCGAGCATCGACGTCGGGCACAAGTGCCAGAAGCGAGCGCTGCGTGAGTCGCGCGGGGCCGGCATAGGTCCAGTGTTCCGGCAGGTTGGCGGGGGTGGATGGCGCGATCACAACGACTCGCGCCCCGCTCGCCTCGAGCTGCTCGCGGTAAGCCAGTTCTTCGCCGGCCGAGATCGTGTAAATGACGACGGTGTCGCGCTTGCCGCCCGCCTCGTGCGCGAGCTGGCTTGCGAAGGGCGTGATGCCGATGCCGCCGGCGATGAGCAGCACAGGAACCGCCGGGTCGCGGGGCAGCAGGAAGTCGCCGCCGACGCTCGTTGCGCGCACGCGCTCGCCGGGTTCGAGCGCGAGCATTGCCGTCTTGAACGAGCTCGAGCGCTCGCTCACCTTGACGCCAATGGTGACCGGGCCGTCTGCTGTCGGCGCGGAGGAGATGCTGAAGATGCGGCGCTGGCCACGCAGGTCGGCGGCGCCGTGCGGAAGGGCGAGTTCGAGGTACTGCCCGGGGCGGAACGAGACCGGGTGCGCGGGCTGGAAGGCGAACTCCCACGTCGTCGGCGTGAGCGTGCGCTTTGACAGCAGGGTGAGGGCAAGTGCGCGTCGCTGGCCGACGAGGAAGGCGAGGAGGTTGCCGACGACGAGGGCAAGCTGCGGGCTTGAGTAGAGCACCTCGGCGATGTTGAACGGAATGCTGAAGAGCGCCGCGACGACGAGGGCGAGCAGAAGCTGCTGCCAGCGGCGCGGCGGCAGGGTGAGTGGCTCACTCAACATAAAGCCGGCGAAGAAGACAGTCGCCGTGCCAATGAGCGCGAGCCCGATCGGGTCGGTCGGGCTGCCGGTGAGCAGGGTGCGGGCAACGGAAAAGCCCACAACGGCGAGCACAAAGACGAGACCCATTGCGACGCGACGCGTGCGGTACAGAATCGCGAGAGCGCCGATAGCGACGACGGGGAGCAGGTAAATGTTGTTGACCCACCAGCCGCTGAAGGTGAGGCCGGTCGCCGTGACGACGAGCGCACCGAGGGCCGCGGGGTTGAAGATGTGGCGACCGCGCACCGCGAGCAGATACTTCGAAGCGCTCGCGATGACCGCGGCGAGAGCGATCCAGACGAGGCCGAGAGGCTCGGAGGTTGGGGGTAACACAAAGAGGAGCAGGAGGCCCGTGATGGCTGCCGACTCGAGGTGCGCGCGCGTGCGAAAGAGTCGACCGAACAGCCAGCTCGACGCGAGAGCAACGACGACCGCGTCGACCCAGGTGAGCGCGATCTCGAGCGGCGTGTAGCTGATGATGCCCACAAATGACAGCACAAGCGCGTAGACACCGAGCAGGATAAGCAGCCCGAGCACAAGCTTGTACATCGTCACCCCGCCGAGCAGACGGTCGAGGTTCTTCTTCATTGTGATCATAGGAACAACTCTCCATCAAACTCTGCCGAGTGCTCGACGCGGCCGTTGGACAACATACGTGCCCACTGAAAATCGCCGAGCGCCGTAAAGCTCCCGGCGGGGGAAAAGAATAGCCCCGTGGCGAGACCGTCGGCGACGAGACCGGAGGGCGCCATCACCCATGTCGCGATCACCGAAGTCGTCGGCAGCCCGGTTGTCGCATCGACAACGTGGTGCAGGCCCGTGCCCCACGCGCGACGGTTCGAGGCCGAGGCGCACAACGCTCCGTTGCTCAGCTCGACGACGCCGATCGCTTTGGACGAATCGAGTGGATGCTCGAGCGCAACCCGCGTTGTGCCCGTGCCCGCGTGCACGATGTCCCCACTCGCGTCGATGACGAAGTCGTGCAGCCCGCTCGCGTGCAGCACCTCGCCCACGAGGTCGACGAGGTAGCCCTTGCCGGCCGCGCCGACATCCAGCACAACCGGTGCGATCGTCGCAAGTGCCTCGCCGCTCCAGGCCACGGCGTCGTCCCAGGCCGGAGCAGGAGCCGCCGCCCCGCTCGGCCGCAGCGAGTAGGCCGCGTCGTACCCGAGACGCTCGAGCGAGCGACCGACGAGCGGGTTCACCGCACCGTCGGTCGCCTCGTATAGCGCGCGGTAGAGGTCGAAGAGCGCGGGAGCGTCTGAGGGGAAGGCCCACGTGCCGGGCTCGCGAGCGATGCGGCTCACGAGGGAGTCGGCGCGAAAGCGGGACCAGGTTCGGTCGAAGGTCTCGATGCGTGCAGCGACGGCGGCCGCGACATCCACATCAAGTGGTTCGTGAGTTTCGACGAGCCAGTCGGTGCCGATCGCCTCGAACTCGAGCACCTCCACGTGGCTAGGCGAGGGCTTCGGCCTTGATGGCCTGCAGCGCGGCCTTGAAGCCCGTGCTGGAGAGCGAGGAGCCCGCGACGCGGTCGACGCTGAGCTCGTCAATGTCCTGGCCGACAACAACATCGGCGATGCCGCCGATGAACTCGGCCTGGTAGCGCTTCGAGTCGGGGTTGTCGCCGTGGCCAACAACCTCGACGTCGGTGATGATGTCGCTCTCGAGCGTGATTGTCACGTCGAGCGACTCGGTGCCGTTCGGAGAGTCGTAGGAGCCGCTCGACGAGTACGTTCCGTCGGCGTAGGGCTCGTCGCTCGACGACAGGTTGCTTGTGCTCCCGGTGTCGTCGGTGCCAGCCGCGTTGTCGCCGGTTGCCGTCGGGCTCGAGCATGCGGCAAGCGAACCGACGAGGGTCAGGGCTGCTGCGGTCGAGAGGGCAATCTTCAGGGGGAGCTGGGGCACGAGGGTCTCATTCCGTGGTGGTGGGGAAGGTCATGTCCATCATGGTCGAGTTTGCCTAAGAGAACCGTGAGGTGATCCTGAGAAAGCTCTCATACTCCGCACAGCGTGCTGTCGACATTGCTCGCGCATTTCCGCGTGTAACGAGTATGTAAACCGTCCAAACAAACCTTGCGGGAAGTTAGTTCGTAAGGTTTACTAACAAACATGACTGCATCGGAAGTGCAGCGAGGCTCTTCCGTCGGACCTTCGGTGAACCCACCGATCGCTCCGGCCGGAACCTTCGCTCAGGGAGCAACGGCGGCATTCGCCACGGGTAGGGGCCGCGCGCTGCGCCCCAGCACAAAGGTGCTGCCAGAGCACGCCCGCGGACACAATCGCTCGCTTGTGCTGCAGACCCTGTACCGCGCCGGCCGCCAGAGCCGCGCAGACATCGCCCGCGAAACCGGACTCACCCGCGTCACCATCTCCGACCTCGTCGCGGAACTGATGACCGAGGGCCTCGTTGTCGAAACCGGCCAGCGCGAAGACGCCCGCCCCGGCAAGCCAGCGACCCTGCTCGACCTCAACCGGCTCGCCTTTCAGATCATCGGCATTGACCTTAGCGCCGCCGAGACCTTCCGCGGTGCGGTGCTCGACCTCGACGGCCAGATTCTCGCTCGAGCCGAACTGCCCCTCGCCGGGGCGACCGGCTCGGATGCGACGGCCACGGTCATCGCGCTCGCCGAGTCGCTCGTGGCTCAGGCAACGCTCCCGGTGCTCGGCATCGGCGTCGGCTCGCCCGGTGTCGTCGACCTCGCGGGTGTTGTGCTGAGCGCGCCCAACCTGGGCTGGAGCGGCGAGGCGCTGCAGCAGATTCTCGCGGCACGGTTCAACGTGCCCGTGCTTGTCAGCAACGACGCCAACGCTGCGGCGCTCGCCGAGCACTCCTTCGGAGACGCCGACAGCGACATGATGCTCGTCAAGGTGGGCCACGGCGTTGGCGCCGGCCTGCTGCTCGACGGCACCCCGCTCTTCGGCAGCCGCTTCGCTGCCGGCGAGATCGGGCACGTCGTTGTGGGCACCGACGGTGGAGCCGCCTGCGCGTGCGGAAAGCACGGCTGTCTCGAGACCTGGCTCGCGACACCGCGGTTGCGCGCGGCGCTTGCCGCGACATCCAACCAGAAAGAGAAAGACACGATTCTTCGGGAAGCGGGGCAGCGCCTCGGCATTGCCCTCGCCCCCGTGGTCGGCGCGCTCAACCTCGCAGAGGTAGTGCTGAGCGGCCCGACCGAACTACTTGATGGGGTGCTTGCAGAGGCCACCATCGAGACGCTCCGCGCGAGAACGATGGCCGAATTCCACGGCGATCTGACCGTACGGATGACAGCTCTCGGCGAGGACATAGTTATGCGCGGCGCAGCCGTGATGGTTCTCTCGGGACAACTCGGGGTCTCCTGACCCCAGCCCTGCACAGCGGCACGCTCACTCGAGCGCACCGTCGATACGAACAAGAGGAAGACACAATGAAGCGAAAGATCGGAGTGCTTGCAGCCGCGACTGCTGCAGCTCTCATTCTCGCCGGGTGCTCCACAGGAACGCCCGAAGAAGCCGGCGGAAAAGACATCACACTGTGGCTTATGGGTGGTGACACCCCGGATGCGCTGCGCGACTACCTTAAGACAGAGTACGCAGACGCAACCGGGGGCACCCTCACTATCGAGGAGCAGGCCTGGGGCGATGCCCTTGCGAAGCTCACCACGGCACTACCTGATGCCGAGAATACCCCGGATGTTGTGGAGATCGGCAACACGTGGTCGCCAACGTTCACAAACGCCGGCGCATTCACCGATCTGAGCGACGACTACGAGGCGCTCGGCGGCGACAAGCTGCTCCCGTCATTCGTTGAGGTAGGCGAAGTGGATGGCGCGAACTACGCGTTGCCGTACTACTTCGGTTCGCGTTACGTGTTCTTCCGTAAAGACGTGTGGGCTGCGGCCGGCAAGGAAGTTCCGACAACCCTCACCGAGTTCAACGAGTCGGCGGCGGTGCTGAAGACAAAGGGCCAGTCCGGCTTCTACATCGGCGGTGAAGACTGGCGCAACGGCGTCTCCTGGGTCTTCGCCAACGGCGGCGAACTCGCGAAGAAAGACGGCGACACCTGGAAGTCGTCGCTTTCCGATCCTAAGACGATCGAGGGACTCACCCAGCTGCAGTCGCTCTTCGCCGATGCGTCGCTCGCACCGGTGACCGAGGCCGACAGCACCCCGTGGGTCAACATCAACAACAACGAGGGAACGGGCAAGCCCGAGGCCGCAACGATCATCGCACCCGGCTGGGCGCACTGGTCGATCGGTGACCTCGCTCCCGACCCGGCCGATGACACAAAGACCGTTGCGACCTGGAACGACGACGTGTTTGGCGCGTTCGTTCTTCCCGGTGTTGACGGTGGAGTTGCCCCGGTCTTCGCCGGTGGCTCGAACATCGCCATATCGGCAGCCAGCAAGAACCAGACCGCGTCGAAGGACCTGCTGAAGATCATCTTCTCCGAGGAGTACCAGACACTCCTCGGCGAGAACGGTCTTGGACCGGCAAACCTCGACTACGCATCGGCTCTCGGCGACGACCAGTTCGCGAAGGCACTCATCGCCTCCGCCGCTGAGTCGAAGCTCACGCCGGCCGCGCAGGGTTGGGCTGCCGTTGAAGGCGCCGGACTCCTCGAGGAGTTCTTCGGCAAGGTCAACGCCGGTGGCGACATCCCCGCACTCGCGGAAGAGTATGACGCCAAGATCGACGAACTGATCAACGGCTAACAAGCACATCTCGCTGGTTGAGTAGACCGCCCGCGGTCGTATCGAAACCCCATTGAGGGACGGTTTCGATACGGCCTTGGCGGGCCTACTCAACCACCGGTATCCGACGGTTTCGATACGGCCCTGGCGGGCCTACTCGACCACCATGACTCTTTGAAAGGGGGAGACCTATGTCTGTCACACTCGCCAGGCGCCGCAAGAACCGCGCACCGTATGTCTTGCTCATCCCCGCCGTCGCGATTCTCGCCATCGGTATGGGCTATCCGCTCATCTGGCAGATCGTCACCTCGATGCAGGAGTTCGGGCTGCAGCAGCAGTTCGGCAAACCCGCACCGTTTGTGTTTTTCGACAACTACATCGAGCTCGCTTCTCGCGCCTCGCTGTGGATCGTCGTCGGCAAGTCGATTCTGTTCTGCCTGACAACTGCGGTTGTCACTCTCGCGATCGGCACGCTTCTCGCTCTCCTGATGAACATCATCAGCAAGGGTGCGCGCATCACCCTGCAGATCTCGCTGCTGCTGGCCTGGTCGATGCCTGTTGTCGCGGCAATGACGGTCTGGATCTGGCTGTTCGACCGCCGCCGCGGTGCCATCAACTACCTTCTCGACCTGATTCCGGGCGTCGAGATGAACCGCTTCAACTGGCTCGAGTCCCCGCTTACCTTCTTTATCGTTGCAAGCATCATCGTGATTTGGATGTCGGTTCCCTTCGTTGCATTCTCCACCTATGCCGGGCTTACCCAGGTCTCCGAAGAGGTAATGGAGGCTGCCCAGCTCGACGGTGCAAACGGCTGGCAGCGCTTCTGGGGAATCATCCTGCCGATGATCCGCCCGGTCATCGCCATCGTTTTCCTGCTGCAGGTCATCTGGGATCTCCGCGTCTTCACCCAGATCACGATGCTGCAGGATGCCGGCTCCAAGTCGAGCGACTTCGACCTGCTCGGCACCTATATCTACAAGCTCGGCACAAAGTCGCAGGACTTCGGTATGGCCTCGGCCGTCTCGATCCTGGTTCTCGCGATAACGATTTTGCTCAGCTGGTTCTATATCCGCAGCCTGCTCAAGGAGGACGAGCAATGAGGGCTCGCGTCGTTAAAACCATCTGGAGCGTCGTTGCGATTTTCATCGCGATCGCTTGGGTGTTCCCCGTCTACTGGATGGTCAACTCATCCCTCCTCCCCAACGTGCGGTTGCAGTCGTTTATCCCCACGTTCATCCCGTTCGGTGGCTCGCTCGACAACTTTGTCAACGCACTCTCCGATGGCTCGTTTTACGCGGCCCTCGGTATGAGCGTCGGCATCACGCTCACGGTCGTCGTCTTCTGTTTGCTGTTCGCGTTCCTCGCGGCAGTTGCCATCAGCCGCTTCCGGTTCCGCGGGCGCAAGTCGTTTATCATCGCCGTGCTCATCGTGCAGATGCTCCCCGCGGAGGGTCTGTTCATCGCCCAGTACAAGATGGTGGCGAGCGTCGGCCTGCTCGACTCCGTCATTGGCCCGAGCATCATCTACATCGCGGCTGTTGTGCCGTTCACGGTGTGGATGCTGCGAGGCTTCGTGGCTGGCATCCCGGCCGACCTCGAGGAAGCCGCAATGGTCGACGGACTCTCGCGCTTCGGCGCGTTTATGCGCATCACTTTCCCGCTGCTCGCACCCGGGCTCGTCGCATCCGGTGTCTACGCGTTCCTTCAGGCCTGGAACGAGTTCACTGTCGCACTCGTGCTGCTGCCGAGCGAGGCGAACCAGACGCTGCCGCTCTGGCTGCGCGGGTTTGTTCAGGCGAGCGCCACAAGAGCTACCGACTGGGGCCAGGTGATGGCGGCATCCACTCTCGTTGCTGTTCCGGTCATCATCTTCTTCCTCATCGTGCAGGGCCGACTCACCTCGGGACTCGTGAGCGGGGCGGTGAAGGGATGAGCGGGCTGCGCGTTGGCGTCGACATCGGCGGCACAAAGACCGAGGCAGTTGTGCTCGGCACAAGCGGCGAGATTCTCGCCGAGCGTCGGGTGCCCACAGGCTTTGGAGCCCCGGCGGTTGTCGCGACGGCGGTGCTCGCGATCGGCGACGTGCTCGCGGCATCGGGTCACACGCTTGCCGAGGTGGAGTCAATCGGCGTTGGCATTCCGGGAGCCGTTGACTCGGTCGCCGGTCGTGTCTCGCACGCGCTCAACCTCGGTGTCGACTCGCTCGACCTCGGTGCGGAGCTCGCGCGTGCGCTCGAAGTTCCCGTGCGCGTCGAGAACGACGTCAACGCTGCGGCTCTTGGGGCATTCCACCTTCTCGAGCTGCCGCAGGCCTCGTCGATGGGCTACCTCAACCTCGGCACCGGGCTCGCAGCCGGGCTAGTGCTCGGCGGCCAGTTGTGGCGTGGGTCGCGCGGCGCCGCGGGTGAGATCGGCCACATCCTTGTCGACCCGAACGGCCCCCTCGATCTCGACGGACAACCGGGCGGACTCGAGGTGATGGCCTCGGGGTCGGGCATCGCTCGGCAGTGGGGCACCGGTGAGAGCAACTCTGTTACTGCGGTGTTGGATGCCGCGGACACGGGTAACGACCGCGCGCTCGAGATCAGGCGCCGACTGTTCGACAGTGTCGCGACATCCATTCGAATACTGGTTTTGACTGTCGACGTCGACCTGGTCGTCATCGGTGGCGGAATCAGTCGGCTCGGCCCGCGCCTGCTTGGCGGCGTCGATGACATCTTCGCGGGGTGGGCGGCGAATTCGCCGTTTATCCAATCGCTCGAGCTGCCGTCGCGCGTGCGACTGCTGCCCGAGGGCTCGCCGGTCGCCGCACTCGGCGCCGCATATCTGGGGGGTCGTTGATGGCCGAGGTAGTAATTGTTGATTCGGCGCTCGAGGCCGGGGAGATAGCGGCGTCAGCGATCGCCTCCCTCGTGGCCGAACGATCGGATGCGGTGCTCGGCCTCGCGACGGGGTCGACGCCACTGAGCACCTGGACCGCGCTCGCCGCTCGCGGCCTCGACCTGTCGCGCGTGCGCGGCTTCGCGCTCGATGAGTACGTGGGGCTGCCGCCCGGGCACCCCGAGAGCTATCGGGCCGTCATCGACCGCGAGGCTGTTGGGCCGCTCGGCCTGACCCCGTCGCTCGTGCGAGTGCCCGGCGACGACGGTCCAGCGCGTGGCGCCGGCGAACGCTACGAGGAGGCAATCGTTGCGGCTGGCGGCATTGACCTGCAGATTCTCGGAATCGGTCGCACCGGGCACATCGGTTTCAACGAGCCGGGTTCCTCACTCGCGTCGCTCACGCGCGTCAAAACACTCACTGCCGAGACGCGCGCCGACAACGCTCGCTTCTTTTCCAGTGTCGATGACGTGCCGCGGCACTGCATCACCCAGGGGCTCGGCACCATCCTGCGGGCGCGACATCTTGTGCTGCTCGCGTTCGGATCCGCGAAGGCCCCCGCGGTCGCGGCGGCACTCGAGGGGCCAGTGTCTGCCGCAACTCCCGGATCGGTTGTGCAGCTGCACCCGCGCGTCACGGTCATCCTCGACGAGCAGGCCGCCGCCGGTCTCGCGCACGCTGACTACTACCGGTACGCGTGGGAGAACCGTTTCGACTGGGAGAAGTAGCTTTCTCGCTGGTTGAGTAGGCGCGCCTTTCTTGTTGGTTGAGTAGGCGCGCCAGCGCCGTATCGAAACCAGGTCGCGCGCAAGCGGGTTTCGATACGCTCGCTGGCGCTCGCTACTCAACCACCGAGCGTCCGGCAGCCCAGACCTGCTGCACCTGCCACAACTCGTCGAGCACTACCGCGTCGGCTGCAAAACCGGGGGCGAGCATGCCGAGCCGGTCGTGCATCCCGATAGCGCGGGCCGGGGTGCGGGTGAGCGCCTCGACTGCCAGCCGCGGATCGAGGTGCGAGCGATTGATTGCCACGCGCAGCGCCGCATCCTGCGTGAGGGTTGAGCCGGCGATGGTTGTTGTTCCGCGCAACATGGCGAGGCCGTCGCGCACCGACACCGTGAGAGAACCGAGCGTGTAGTCGCCGTCGTGCGAGCCCGCGGCAGCCATCGCGTCGGTCACGAGTGCGATTCGGCCGGGAGCCGACGTGAAGGCGAGGGCTGCGACATCCGGGTGCACGTGCTGGCCGTCCAGGATGAGCTCGATTGTCACGCGCTCGTCTTCGAAGGCGGCGATGACCGGGCCGGGCGCGCGGTGGTGGATGCCCGGCATTGCGTTGAAGGCGTGCGTCAACACCGTGGCTCCCGCGTCAAAAGCCTCGCGGGCGAGCTCGAAGGTTGCCTCGGTGTGGCCGACAGCGACTGTCACACCCGAGCCGACGAACGAGGCGATGGCGTCGAGCGCTCCGGGCAGTTCGGGTGCGAGCGTCACCTGGCGCAGGGTGCCGGCCGCGACATCCACGAGCGCATCGATGTCGTGCAGGTGCGGCTCGCGCAGAAACTCGGCGTTGTGTGCGCCGCGGCGGGGGAGGGAGAGAAACGGGCCCTCGAGATGTGAGCCGAGGATAAGCGGGTCGACCGCGGCAAGCTCGGCGATCTCGGCGACGCTTGTGCGCAGCGAGGCGAGCGGGTTGGCAACGAGGCTGACGACCGAGCGGGTTGTGCCGTGCGCGCGGTGCACGGCGATTCCGGCGAGGATCTCATCGGTGCCGTTGTCGTAGCTGTGCCCGCCGCCGCCATGGGAGTGCAGGTCGATGAAGCCGGGAACGAGCCAGGCGCCCGCGACGTCGACGCGAGTCGTTGCGTTCGGGGCGTCGCCCGTTCCGGTTGCCGTGATGGTGTCACCATCGACGAGCATCCAGAAGCCCTCGACAATTCCATCGGCGTCGAGTTTGCGGGCGTTGGCAAAGAGCGTGGTCACTCGCTCAGCGTACCGAGGGCCGGGCTATTTGAAGATGATTGTGCGCGCGCTGTCGAGAAGCACGCGATCCTCGGAGAACCACTTCACTGCCTGAGTGAGGGTGCGGCTCTCTTCGTCCTGTCCAATCGCGACGAGCTCGCCGGGTGTGCGCGAGTGGTCGACCCGCACGACGTTCTGCTCGATGATCGGTCCCTCGTCGAGGTCACTCGTGACGAAGTGCGCTGTCGCACCAATGAGCTTGACGCCGCGCGCGTGCGCCTGCTTGTAGGGGTTCGCGCCCTTGAAGCCGGGGAGAAACGAGTGGTGGATGTTGATGATCTTGCCCGCCAGCGCCGCACACAGCTCGGGCGAGAGGATCTGCATGTAGCGCGCGAGCACAACGAGTTCGATGTCATGCTCCTCAACGACCTCGAGCACGCGCTCCTCGAAGGCGAGCTTCTGGCCAGGCGAGGTGACGGGGTGGTGCTCGAACGGCACGTCGTAGAAGTCGGCGAGCGAGCCGAGGTCACCGTGGTTGCTCAGCACAAGCGGCACGTCAACGGTGAGCTGACCGGCGCGCTGGCGGTAGAGGAGGTCGTTGAGGCAGTGGCCCGCCTTGGAGACGAGTACGAGGGTGCGCAGCGGACGGCCGACGACGTCGAGCGTCCACTCCATGTCGTAGGTCGCGATGACCGGGGCGAGCGCGGCCTCGAAGACCTCACGGCTCACTGCGGCCTCGACCTGAAGGCGCATAAAGAAGTGCCCGGTGTCGTCGCTGGAGAACTGCTGCGACTCGGTGATATTGCCACCGGCCTGAACAATTGCACCGGATGTCGCGTGCACAATGCCGGGGCGGTCTTCGCAGACGAGGGTGATGATCCAGTGAGTTGAGGTCTCCGACACGATTTCTAGAGTAGTGGGCGGCGGCTACGCTGGATTGATGTCTACTTCGGAAACCCCACCGCCCTTCCCCTGGGTGGGACTCCTGACTCTCGCCGGTGCGATCTTCGTCTCGGTAACCAGCGAGTTTCTGCCCACCGGCCTCCTGCCGGAGATGGCGGCAGAGCTCGATGTGAGCCTGTCGACGGTTGGCTACCTCGTGACGATTTTTGCCGCGACCGTTGTCGTCGCGACAACCCCGCTCGCGGCCCTCACGCGCAAGTACTCGCGCAAGTCGCTCGTTGTTGTTGTGCTGCTTGTGATCGCACTCGCCAACACCCTCGCGGCAGCAGCCCCGACCTACGAGATTCTCGTTGGCGCGCGCATTCTCGGTGGTCTTGCGCACGGCCTGTTCTGGGCTGTTGTCGCCGCCTACTCCGCGCATCTTGTGCCGAAGCACCAGCTCGGCCGCGCGGTTGCCATCACCGCCGGCGGTGGTTCGGCCGCGTTTGTGCTCGGTGTGCCGGTGGGAACGGCCCTCGGTCACGCCCTCACCTGGCGCGCCGCGTTCCTCATAATCGCGGCGATCGTTGTCATTCTCGCCGTCGTCGTCATCAAGTTTCTGCCCGCGGTCGACCACCACGTGCCGCTCAAGACCGGCGAGATTCCGCTCCCGCTCTACAAGGACAAGAGCCTCGGCGCCGTCATCGTGCTGTGCGTTGTCATTCTCCTGATGCTGACCGGCCAGAACCTCTACTCGACCTACATCGCCCCGTGGCTCATCCAGGTCGGTGGCTTCGACCCCGACGTTGTGCCCTTTATGCTCTTCCTCTTCGGTGGCGCCGGCGCGATCGGTCTTGTGCTCGCGGGCCTCGTCACCGACCGCTACCCGCGCCGTGGCCTCATCGGCGCGACGGTGCTCGTGATGATCTCGGTCTTCCTGCTCGCTGTTGTCTCCGGCAACACCGTCGCGATTGTCGTCGCGTTTATCGTCTGGGGCGTCTCGTTCGGAGGCCTCCCGGCGATGCTGCAGACTCGGATGCTGCATACCGCTTCATTCCGCATGCGCGACCTCGCGGCGGCCCTTCAGACCACCGCGTTCAACATCGGTATCGGCGCGGGTGCGCTCATCGGTGGTCTGCTGCTCGAGGGCGTCGGCATCGGATCGCTGCCGCTCGTCGAGATCGCATTCCTCTTCGCGGGTGTTGTTGTCTTCCTGGTGTTCGACGCGATTCGTGTTGCGAAGGCGCGCAAGCTGGCTTGATCAGACGTCGCGGTTTCGCGTGACTCCGGCCGCGTCGAGCCGTGCGCCGAACGCCTCAAGCGCGCTCTCGTCATGCGCGGTGCCCTGCTGTGACCAGGCGATCTGCGCGATCGCGGCAATGCGCGGGAACGCCATATACTCAAGCTCCTCGAGAGTCGCGAGCGTCTCGGTCCAGAGCGGCGCCTCGATGCCGAGGATCTGCGCATCGCCGACGCCCGGCAGAATTTCGGTGGGCTCCCACGATGCGGCATCGGCGACACTCGTCGGTCCCTGAGCCCAGATGAGCCCCAGCGGGGTGGATGCGTCGTACTTGATGTCGAGGTACGCGACATCCGCCGGCGACAGGATGAGCTGCCCGCCGCGCGCGACGAACGTTGCGGCCTCGGCGGCCGAGTCGCCCTCCGGCGCTGTGAAGCCCCAGTACTGGCCGATTGTGCCGACCGGCAGCTCGGAGCTCTTGCCGAGCTCGTGCCAGCCGATGAGGGTCTTGCCGGTCGCCGCACCAATCTCGCCGAGTCGACGCGCGAAGACCAGGAAGTCTTCCGCGCTCGTCGAGAGCGACTCGTCGCCGCCCACGTGCAGGAACGGGCCTGGGGTGAGGTCGGCAACCTCGGTGAGCACGTCGCGCACAAACTCGTAGGTGCGCTCGCTGCCGATCGTGAGGGTCGAGAAGCCGACCTCGATGCCTTCGTACAGTTCGGGCGCGACACCGTCGGGCGTGAGCTCCGGATATGACGCGAGCGCTGCGTTTGTGTGCCCCGGAAGGTCGATCTCGGGCACAACGGTGATGAAGCGGGAGGCGGCGTAGTCCACTATCTCGCTGTAGTCCTGCTGCGTGTAGAAACCGCCGCCGTCGCCGTTGACCGACGTAGTGCTGCCGTGCGCGGTGAGGTTCGGCCAGCGCAGGATCTCGATACGCCAGCCCTGGTCGTCGGTGAGGTGCAGGTGCAGGTAGTTGAGCTTGAGCCGCGCGATGTCGTCGATGTAGCGCTTCACGTCGGCGACGCTGAAGAAGTGGCGCGCGACATCCAACATCGCACCGCGGTAGGCGAACCGCGGCTCGTCACCAACGCGCATGTGCGGGTAGCTGCCGTCGACCTCGAGCTGCCGCAACGACTGGATTGCGTAGAAGATCCCGGCCGCTGATCCCGCGACGACGTGGATGCCAGCTGCCGACACCTCGAGCGTGTAGCTCTCGCCCGGCGCTCCGGCGAGCGTGAGAGTCAGGTCGGCGTCACCGCTCACGGGGATCCCGAGCACGTCGCTCGCGTACCCGGCCAGCGGCCCGCTCACGGCGGTGGGCCGGAAGAACCCGGAACCGCGCTCAAGGAGAACTGGGGCCGGGATGATCGATGTCACGCGCACTCGCTTGTATTGGGAGGGTTAGTTCAGAGGGTTAACTAACTGTTCTTCAATTCTGTCAGTCCCGGCCCGGTGACGGTAGAGCCGCCCTTGCATTGGGGGTCGCAATTTTTGTAGGGACACGGTTAGATCAGAGCAGTTTTGAGGATAAATCGGCGCAGCACCGCGTTCGACAAACCCGGGGGAGTTACTCATGGCAATCGTCTCGCGCATACTTGCGCCGCTCACCACCATCGCGCTCGTCGCGGGTGCTGTGCTGGTTCCCGCGGTCGGGGCAACTGCCGCCGACGCCAAAAACGCCACGATCAGCGGCACCGTCTACGGAGCCGCCTACGCCGGTGAGGCGCAAGACCCGCTCGCCGAAGAAGTCACGGTGTCGCTCACCCAGTGGTCTGCGTCGACAAAGAGCTGGCTCGTGCGTGCCAGCGACGTGACCGACGGCTCGAGCCGCTACGAGTTCACCGGCCTCGCCGCCGGAACCTACGGCCTCGTCTTCGGCACAACCAGCACAACCGCACCGTGGATCCCCGAGTTCTGGCGTGACGTGCCCTTCGTCGACAATGGCGGCGTGAGCCCCACGAAGATCGCCGTCACCGCGGGTGCCACGATCGACGCCAACGCGCGACTGGCGCGCGGCGCATCCATCTCGGGTGTCGTCCACGCCTCCGAGCAGGCGGGTGGCGCGCTCGCCAACGTCGAGGTTGAGGCGTACAACGTCGACACTGGAGTCGTCTCCGGCAACACGGCAACCCAGGTCGACGACGACGGCTTTACGCTGCGCCGCCTCGCCGCGGGTACCTACAAGCTGCACTTCGCGCCCACCGACAAGTTCCATGTCGGCGAATGGTGGGAAGACGCTGCAACACTCGCAGCGGCGACCGAGGTCACGGTCGTCACCGGCCAGGAGATCGTTGGCCTCGAGGCAACTGTCGCCCTCGGCGGTGAGATCGCGGGAACCGTCACGAAGTCGACGGGCGGCGGCATCTCCGTCGGAGTGCGGGCCTACAACACGGCGGGCGACGTCGTCGCGACCACCACCTCGAACTCCGCCGGTGCGTATTCCTTCCCGGGACTCGCGGCGGGCGACTACCGCGTCGGATATTCAACAAAGGCTTCGGGAACAAAGATCATCCCCGAGTTCTCAAACAACCGAGCCACCCTCGCCCTCGCCGACACGGTCGTCGTCGCGGAGGGCGAAACGCGTGCCGTCAACGCAAGCGTCTTCGTCGCGAAGAAGTTCCTCGTAACGCCGAAACCCAAGATCACCGGCTCGCTCGTCGTCGGAAAGAAGCTGACGGCAAAGCCGGGAGAGTGGAAGCCCACGGGCGCGACCCTCAGCTACGCCTGGAAGGTCGACGGCGCGGTCGTCGGAACCTCCGCGACCTACACGATCAAGCCCGCCGACGCAGGCTTCGCCATCACGCTCGCCGTCACGGCAAACAAGACGAGCTACTCGCCCGTCACCACAACAACCAAGAGCACAAAGAAGGTCGCCAAGGGCACGATGACCTCGGTCGTTCCCAAGCTCAGCGGCACCGCGAAGGTAGGCGCGACTCTCACCGTCGCACCCGGCGCATGGAAGCCCAGCGCGACAACGCTCGGCTACAAGTGGCTGCGCAATGGCAAGGCCATCTCCGGGCAGTCGGGCTCGAGCTACCTGCTCACCGCGCTCGACAAGGGCACAAAGATCACCGTCAAGGTCACCGGAACGGCTACCGGGTACACGTCGGCGAACGCGACATCCAAGCCGAAAACGATTCTGCCCGGAACTCTTGCCGCCCCGAGCGTGCCCGTTGTCACCGGCACCGCGAAGGTCGCCGAGACCCTCACCGCCACAAGCGGCGCGTGGGCGACGCCCGGCACTGTCGTCACCTACCAGTGGAAGGCGAACGGCGAGACGATCGCAGACGCCACCGGCTTCACCTACGTGGTGCAGGGCAGCTTTGCGGGCAAGAAGATCACGTTCACCGCAACGGGCAAAAAGGCCGGCTACACAACGGTGACCAAGACCTCGGTCGCGACCGCGGCTGTCGCGAAGGCGAACCTCATTCCGGGAGCCGCTCCGGTTCTCACCGGCGCGGAGAACGCGGTAGCGGGCACGGTGCTGAGCGCGAGTGTCGTCGGTTGGGAACCGCAGGCGATCCTCAACCTGCAGTGGACGCGTGACGGCAAGCCGATCACGGGCCAGACCGCGAACACGTACAAGGTCACACTGAGCGACCGCGGCCACACAATCGCCGTTGTGCTCACTGCGACCCGCATGGGTTACGTGACGCTCACGGCGCCGAGCGCGGCATCGCGCACGCTCGCACCCGTCACTGTTGTGGTCAACTCCGGCCCGACCGACGCCCTCGAGGGCGACGGCTACCTGATCGAGGCGTACGAAACGAACCCGTACACGGTGACGGTTGCCGGCGGCGAGGTCTTCGTTTTCCAGGCCGAGCCGGGATTCTTCGACTACGCCGAAGTTGAGGCCGACGTCGCCTGGGCGAGAGACAGCGACGGCGACTCCAAGGTGATTGCGTCGAAGGTGTCAAGCGACGGTTCGAAGGTCACGGTGACGGTGCCGAGCGGCACAACCCTCACCACGATGAAGAATCGAAAGAAGGCCGGCTTTGAGGTCGGCATCCAGGTGATCATGATGGGTGACGACCGCGACTTCGTCGAGATCGTCGGCGTCACCACCTACCTGGATCTCTAAGTACCTCAGCCGCTCCCCGGCTGGTAGTCTTACCCCATCGCAACTGGCGTTGAGGTGGGCATCCACCGGGGAGCGATTGCTGTGCTTTGTCACAGCAGCACGATTCGGCCGTACGCCTGGGCCGAACGGATACCTTTGTCTTATCCGTTCGAGTGTCTAGGAGCCGCCAGTGTCCACTTTCAACAGTCCCCTCTCTGAGGTCGATCCCGAGATCGCCGCGGTTCTCGCGCAGGAGCTCGGTCGCCAGCGCGGCACCCTCGAAATGATCGCGAGCGAAAACTTCGTACCGCGCGCTGTGCTCGAATCGCAGGGCTCGGTACTTACGAACAAGTACGCCGAGGGATACCCGGGTCGTCGTTACTACGGCGGTTGTGAATTTGTGGATGTCGCGGAGTCCCTCGCCATCTCCCGCGCCAAGAGCCTCTTCGGTGCCGCGTACGCAAACGTTCAGCCGCACTCGGGTGCCTCGGCCAACGCCGCGGTGCTCTCTGCAATCGCGCAGCCCGGCGACAAGATCCTCGGTCTCGAGCTCGCGCACGGCGGTCACCTCACCCACGGCATGAAGCTCAACTTCTCGGGCAAGCTCTACGAGGCGCACGCCTATGGCGTTGACCCCACGAGCTACCTCGTCGACATGGACGTCGTTCGCGAAAAGGCTCTCGAGGTTCGCCCCGACGTACTCATCGCGGGCTGGAGCGCCTACCCGCGCCAGCTCGACTTCGCCGCCTTCCGCGCGATTGCCGACGAGGTCGGCGCCAAGCTCTGGGTCGACATGGCGCACTTCGCCGGACTCGTCGCTGCCGGCCTGCACCCGAACCCGGTGCCTCACGCTCACGTCACGTCGTCGACGGTGCACAAGACCATCGGCGGACCGCGCTCCGGCTTTATTCTCACCAACGACCTCGAGCTGCAGAAGAAGATCAACTCGAACGTCTTCCCGGGCCAGCAGGGTGGACCGCTGATGCACGTCATCGCTGCAAAGGCGACGGCGTTTAAGCTCGCGGCCGAGCCCGAGTTCAAGGACCGCCAGGAGCGCACGATCCGCGGCGCCCAGATTCTCGCTGCCCGACTCACCGAGCCCGACGCAGTTGCCGCGGGCATCGACGTTCTCACCGGCGGCACCGACGTGCACCTCGTGCTCGTTGACCTGCGTAACGCGGCCATCCACGGCCAGGACGCCGAAGACATCCTGCACTCGGTCGGCATCACCGTGAACCGCAACGCTGTTCCGTTCGACCCCCGCCCGCCGATGACCCCGAGCGGTGTTCGCATCGGAACGCCCGCGCTCGCCACCCGTGGCTTCGGCGACGAGGAGTTCACCGAGGTCGCCGACATCATTGCGACGGCTCTCAAGCCCAGCCCGGATGTCGCGGCTCTCCGTGCGCGCGTGCTGAAGCTCACCGACGGCTTCCCGCTGTACCCGGGGCTCGAATCGCCCGGTAGCTGGAACTAACTTTTCCCTTACAAAACTCGCTGGTTGAGTAGGCCCGCCAGGGCCGTATCGAAATCCTCACCGGGTTTCGATACGGCCGCGGGCGGCCTACTCAACCACCAAGGAAGTGTTGAAAATGACCGCAGTAAGACTCGATGGCGTCGCAACCGCCACGGCCGTCAAGGCCGAACTCCGCGACCGCATCACGGCACTCAAGGCCCGCGGCATCACGCCCGGCCTTGGCACGCTCCTCGTGGGCTCGGACCCGGGCTCGCTCTCCTACGTCGCGGGCAAGCACCGCGACTGCGCCGAGGTCGGAATCGAGTCGATTCGCGTGGACCTCGCGGCTGACGCGACAGAGGGCGAAGTTCGCGCGGCGATCGAAGAGCTCAACGCGAACCCGGCGGTCACCGGCTACATCATCCAGCTTCCGCTGCCGGCGGGGCTCGATGAGAACGCGATGCTCGAGCTGATGGATCCCGCGAAGGATGCCGATGGCCTGCACCCGATGAACCTCGGCAAACTTGTGCTCGGTGTGAACACGCCGATGCACTCGCCGCTGCCGTGTACCCCCGCTGGCATCGTCGAGATGCTTGAGCGCTACGGCGTCGAGATCTCCGGCGCGCACGTCGTTGTCGTCGGTCGCGGACTTACCGTCGGCCGCCCGCTCGGTCTGCTGCTCACGCGCAAGGGACTCGACGCGACCGTCACCCTTACGCACTCCCGCACGCGCGATCTTGAAGCCGAGGTCAAGCGCGCCGACATCGTCATCGCTGCCGTGGGTGTCGCTGGCCTGATCAAGCCGGACTGGATCAAGCCCGGCGCCGCCGTGCTCGACGTCGGCATCACGCGCGTTGTGAACTCGGAGACCGGCAAGGCGCGCCTCGTCGGCGACGTCGACCCCGGTGTCGCCGAGGTCGCCGGCCACCTGTCGCCCGTTCCCGGTGGCGTGGGTCCGATGACCCGCGCCATGCTCCTGCACAACGTCGTCGAGGCCGCGGAGAAGCTCTAATGCGCGTGCTTGGGTCGACCGTCGATGACCAGACCCGTTGCATCCACTGGTCTGGTGACTTGGATGTCGTCGCCATGCGTTTCGCCTGCTGCAACGAGTACTACCCGTGTTTTGACTGTCATGCCCAGGCCGGCCACGAGCCAGCCGTGTGGCCGCTCGCGCGCTTCGACGAGCCGGCCGTGCTCTGCGGTGTCTGCGACGCGGAGATGACGGTCACGCAGTATCTCGCGGTCGACGCCTGCCCGAACTGCGGCGCCGGCTTCAACCCGGGCTGCTCGCTGCATCACCACCTGTACTTCGAGGGCGCTCGGTGATCGAGCCTGCCGAGATCAGATCGAGCGCAGCCGAGATCCATACCGCCCGCTACTCTGAATCGCATGCCTGAACATCCCGCCGTCACCCGCGTCACTGACGCCTTGCGCGCCGCCGGAGCGATGGGCGAGGTGCGGTGGCTCGACGACTCTGCCCCCACAGCCATCGCCGCCGCCGAGGCGCTCGGCATCGACGTCGGAGCGATCGCGAACTCGCTGATCTTCACGCTCGACGGCGAACCGGTGCTTGTGATGACTTCGGGCGCACACCGCGTTGACACCGCTTGGCTCGGCGAACAGATCGGCGGAAAGCTCGGGCGCGCCGACGCCGCCCTCGTGAAGAGCGCAACCGGTCAGGTCATCGGGGGAGTAGCCCCGATCGGCCACCCCGCGCCCCTGCGTGCCTGGATCGACACCGCGCTCGCCGACTACCCGCAGATCTGGGCGGCAGCCGGACACGCCCACACGGTCTTTTCGACGACGTTCGACGAACTTGTCTCCCTCACGGGCGGCCTCCCGACTGCTGTCACGCCCGAGCAGTAACCTGTGGGGCATGCCCGTTGATCTTCCCTCACGGTTTGCTGCAGCAATCGCCTCCCTCGAGGCCGCCGTGCCCGCGCTTGACCTGAAACTCGCGCCCCCAGCCTCAGTTGCCGATTTGGATGTCGCGGAGACGACTCTCGGCTACCCACTGCCGCCCGAGCTCCGTGCCCTCTACGGCCTGCACAACGGGCAGTCGAGCGAAGCGCACGGCCTGTTCGGCGGCCTGCCCTTTCTCTCGCTCGGTCGCGCGATGTCTGAGTGGTCGACCTGGCGCCAGTTCGAGACCGCCGACTACGACAGCAACTACTCGTCGGTTCCACTCGGAGCGGTCGTCGAGACGTACACACACGCCGGATGGTTTCCGATTACGCGCGACGGCGGTGGCAACAACCTTGCCGTCGACACCGTGCCAGGGCCGAACGGGGTCGCTAGGCAGGTCATCAACTTCGGCCGCGATGAGAGCGACCTCTTTGCGTATGCGCCAAGCCTCGTCGAGTTTCTCGAACGCATCGTCGAGCTCGCTGTCGCGGGGCGGGCTCGAGTCTCTGACGATGACGACGAACCGTACTGGGGCATCGACGACGCGGAGAGCGGATGGCCCAGCTACGCGAACTTTGCGAGCGCTGCGGCAGGCGACATCCAACTGACCGATGAGGAGTGGTTCGCAACACTCGATGCCGACTGGCAGGCCTATCTCGTCGACGCGAAGGGGGTTGCCGACTTCACGCGCAAGACAAAGTTCTACGCCTTCACCAATTCGAAGAGCCCGGTTCCGGTCGCGAACCTCGAGCCGCTCGCGCGCTGCACAAACCTGCGCGAGGTCATCATCTACACGCGCGTTCTCGACTCGCTCAACGACCTTCCGCTGCTGCCCGATATTCGTCAGCTCTACGTCTCGACGCTGTCGAACGAGGGCATCGAGCGGTATCCCACCCTGCGCGACTACAACGGTGCGATGCCGGCGGGAGTTATTCCGGGCTCGAATCACCTCGAGCCGCTCACAAGAGCCCCCGCGCTCGCGACCCTGCGTCTTGGACCGTTTGCGTACGACCTGCGACCGCTTGTGCGCTGCCTCAAACTGCGTGAGCTGAGTATCGACCTGCACGACTCCGAGCAGTTCACCCAACTCGGAGGCAATCGCTCGCTCATCAAGCTGCACCTGTCGGCGGGTAACATCAACGGGCTCGTCGACGACCTCGACTGGGGCGTCGTTGCGAAGCTCAAGCACCTCACCATCGAGCAGGGAGCCATCTCGTGCTTCGACTTCGTGTCTGACCTGCCACGGCTCACGGGGCTCGTTGTCAACCGCTACGAACAGGCGACAGAGGTTGTGAGCGTCGCGAGCATCGCCCAGTTGCCCAGAATTGAAGAAGTGCAGCTTCCCCCGAAGCGTTACTCGGGAGTAGAGGCGTTCGCAAGCACCCCGACCCTCAAGCACTTCTCGGCCGGTTTTGATGCCTTCAGTGTTCTCAAAGACCTGCGCCCCGACCTGCCCTTCGGCTCGATGTCAGGAGACATCACCGACGTGCAGCGCGACGCGTGGCTCAACTGGAAGCGATCGAACCGCTAGGTCACACGTCGCGGAGTGCGCCGTCCGATGCAGAGACCACAAATGTGACGGGCTGGCCGAAGCCGTGCTCTGCGAAGGCGCCGTCGATCGCAACCTGAAGGCGTGAGACGCCGCCGGCCGCGACGAGCGCGATCGCTGAGCCGCCGAAGCCGCCGCCCGTCATTCTCGCTCCGAGGGCGCCATTGGCCTGGGCGGTTTCGACCGCGAGGTCGAGTTCCGGCACGGAGATCTCGAAGTCGTCGCGCATCGAGATGTGCGAGGCATCCAAAAGTTCGCCGATTGCCGTTGGTCCCTCGTCTCGCAGCGCGCGCACGGTGTCGAGCACGCGCTGGTTCTCTGTGACGATGTGGCGCACCCGACGGAAGGTCTCGTCGTCGAGAATCTCGCGCGCCCGGTCGAGGTCGTCGACACTCACGTCGCGCAACGAGCTCACGCCGAGCGCCGCTGCACCCTTTTCGCACGAGGCACGGCGGTCTGCGTAGCCACCCGTCGCGTGGTCGTGCGACACCCCGGTGTCGATGATGACGAGCTCGAGGCCCGCGGCGGCGAAGCCGAGGTCGATGACCTCGGCCTCGAGGCTGCGGCAGTCGAGAAAAACGGCGCCGTCGGCCTTGCCGAGAAGGGACGCCGACTGGTCCATGATGCCGGTCGGTGCACCGACCGCCTTGTTCTCGGCGAGCTGGCCGACCCTGGCGAGCGTCTGTCGGTCGAAGCCCAGCTGCCAGACGTCATTGAGCGCCACGGCGACCGAGCTCTCGAGCGCTGCACTCGACGACAGGCCAGCGCCCACCGGCACAACCGAGTCAATGTAGAGGTCAACACCGGGAACGGCAGCGAGGTCTGCACCGTGCTCGCCGAGCGCCCAGGCGACGCCGAGAACGTACGCCGACCAGCCGCCGAGAGCATCGGGGGCGAGCGCGCTGATCTCTATCTCGGCAACCTCGTCGGCGAACGACGATGCAACGCGGATCACGCGGTCATCGCGCGTACCGAGTGCGAGCACTGTGCGGCGGTTGATCGCGAAGGGCAGCACAAAGCCCTCGTTGTAGTCGGTGTGCTCGCCGATCAGGTTGACCCGGCCGGGAGCCGACCAGACACCCTGCGGCGCGTAGCCGAACAGCTGCTCGAAGTCGTACTGCACGTCGTCTCGAATGTCGCTCATGCGCGGTTGATGCCTTCTCTAATAAATGCTGCTGCTGCTTCGGGTGTGACGTCGCCGATCCAAGCGCCCATGGCGGCCTCGGATCCGGCGAGAAACTTGAGCTTGGATTCCGCACGACGCGGCGATGTGAGCTGCAACATCAGTCGAATCTCGTCGCGCGCCACGTTCACCGGCGCCTGGTGCCAGGCCGCGATGTACGGCGTCGGCGTTGAGTACAACGCATCGATCCCCCGCAATAATTTCAGGTACAGGCCGGCGAGTTCGTCGCGCTCTTCGTTGCTGGTCGCCGCGAAGTCGGGAACGTGCCGGTGCGGCAGCATGTGCACCTCGATCGGCCAGCGCGCGGCGAAGGGAACAAAAGCAGTCCAATGCTTGCCGCTGAGCACAACTCGCTCGCTGGCGCTCTCGGTCTCGAGGATGTCTTCGAACAGTGTCGGAATGGCCTTTACCGACTCGACGAGTCGCTGGGTTCGCGGCGTTACGTAAGGGTACGAGTAGATCTGCCCGTGCGGGTGCAGCAGGGTGACGCCGATCGCCTCGCCGCGGTTCTCGAACGGGAACACCTGCTCGACACCGGGCAGCGCGCTCAGAAACTCTGTGCGGTCGGCCCAGGCCTCGATGATGGTTCGCGCACGGATCTCGGTCTGCGAGCCGAACGAGCCCTCGTGGTCGGGGCTGAAGCAGACGACCTCGCAGCGGCCGATCGATGGCGCGGTGCGGCCGAAACCGATTCCCGCGAGGTCGAGTTCGCCAAGCGCCGGGCCAAACGACGGCGACCGGTTTTCGAAGACGGCAACGTCGTAGTTGCTCGGAACCTCGCTCGGGTTGCTCGGCGTCGTCGGCGCCAGCGGATCCTGGTCGGCGGGCGGCAGAAAGGCGCGGTTCTGGCGCGCGGCAGCGATAGAGATCCACTCGCCCGTCAGCACGTCCTGCCGCATAACGGCGGTGTCCGGGCGCGGGTCGAGGGCGCGCGCATCCACCGCTCGCTCACCGCTGAGCGTTGTGTTGGGGTCGTCGTAATAGATGAGCTCGCGACCGTCGGCGAGCGTCGTCGGAGTCTTCGTGATGGGCATGGCATTACGATAACGAAAACAGCAGTTTCGAATACGAAAGCTTTCGCAAATGGATGACGCAGCTCCCGCCGCGGTACGCCGCGACCAGATTCTCCGCACCGTGATCGAGCGCGGGTTTCTGCGGGTTGCTGACGCCGCCCTCGAGTTCGGCGTCAGCGTTGTCACCGTGCGCGCCGATCTCGCGGCGCTCGAGGCGGCCGGCTCACTCATGCGCGTGCACGGTGGTGCCATGCCCCGGTCGCAGGGCGCGAGCGAATCAAGCTTCGAGACGTCGCTCGAACAGGAGGCCGCGGCGAAGCGCGCGATCGGTCGCCGTGCTGCCGGGCTCGTGAGCTCGGGGCAGAGCGTGCTGCTCGACGTCGGGACAACCGCGCTCGCCGTCGCCCACGCTTTGACCGACCGGCGCGACCTCGACGACGTACTGGTTGTGACGAACGGACTCACAATCGCTCTCGCCCTCGAGGCTGCGATGCCGCGCTTCACTGTCGTTGTCACGGGCGGAACCCTGCGCCCGCTGCAACATTCGCTCGTCAACCCGTTCGCGTCGCAGTTTCTCGAGACGCTCAACGTGGACCTCGCGTTTATCGGCTGCAACGGCGTCGACCCCGACCGCGGCGTCACAAACGTCAACCTGCCCGAGGCCGAGGTGAAGCGGCGTATGGTGCTCTCCGCCGAGCGCGCAATCCTCGTCGCCGACTCGTCAAAGCTCGGCCGCGCTCGCCTTGGCAGCGTGGGCCCGCTCTCCGACTTCGACTCGCTCATCACCGCGGGCGATGTCCCGGCCGACGTCGTTGCGCGACTCCGCGCGGCAGGACTCACCGTGCTGCTCGCCGACGGCTGACCCTCAGCCAACTCACATATAACCGACGCTCTTCAAGCCCCGATTGCTACAGTGCGAACATGAGCGATGTAGCGTCCACACTGTCCACGTGGATGCCGCTGCAGCGCTGGTACGCAGCCAAAGGTGTTACGCCCCGGTTGCGCATCATCGCCACACTCGAGTCGCGCGAAGGCGACTCCGGCATCACAACGTATTTCGTCATCGACGAAGGCCCGCAGGAACCCGTGCTGTACCAAGTTCCCGTCGTCGCCCACCCGTCCGCGGCGCCTGAACTGGCCCATGCCCTCATCGGCGAGGTCGACGGCGAGTGGCTCTACGACGCACCCCACGACCCGTACTTCGCGACCGCGCTGCTGCGTGCGATCGCCGAGCGTGCGCCGATCATCGGGCAGGGGGCGAGCGCTCAGGGCGAGTCGCTCGCAAGCCCCGGCCGCGTCATCCATGCCCGCGTTCTCAAGGGTGAGCAGTCGAACACGTCGATCATTTGTGACGTTGAGGGCGCTGCCGTTGAGACGGTCATCGCCAAGGTTTTTCGGGTGCTTCATCACGGCGAGAATCCGGATGTCACAACGCAGGCCGCGCTCACTGCCGCCGGCTCGCGTCGAGTGCCCGCCTCGTTTGGTGCCATCACCGCCACCTGGCCCGACCCCGGTCGCGGCGACGGTGCCGCAACGGGGCACCTAGCGTTTGTGCAGGAGTTTCTCCCCGGCCTCGAAGATGCCTGGCGCGTGGCCCTCATCACCGCGGCCGCGGGCAAGGAGTTCGCCGCCCGCGCGTTTGACCTCGGCGTCGCAACCGCCGAAGTGCACGCGACCCTCGCCACAGCGATGCCCACCGTCGAGGCCGGCGAACTGGAGATCTCGGACGCCACGGCCAGCATGCGAGCCCGGCTCGACCTCGCGGCCGAAGAAGTACCCGGTGTTGGTGTGCACTCCGCGCGCATCCACGCGCTCTACGACTCGATCGAGGCGCGGCACTGGCCGGTGCTGCAGCGCATTCACGGCGACTACCACCTTGGCCAGGTGCTCGACGCGCACGACCGCGGCTGGGTGCTGCTCGACTTCGAGGGGGAGCCGCTGCGTCCCATGATCGAACGCTCGCGCGCGGATGTTCCCCTGCGCGACGTCGCGGGCATGCTCCGTTCGTTCGACTACGTCAACGGCGCGCTCGCACACGGCGACCCGCCCATCGATGCGTCCGCGTGGTCGTCGACGGCTCGCAACGCGTTCCTCGACGGCTACATCTCCGCGTCGGGTGTCGACCTGCGCGCCGACCGCGCCCTCCTCGACGCGTTCGAGATCGACAAGGCCGTCTACGAGTCGGTGTACGAGTCGCGCAACCGGCCCGACTGGCTCGGCATCCCGCTCGCGGCGATCGCGCGGCTGGTGGAGCGGTCGGCTCGCTAAAGAACTTGGTGGTTGAGTAAGCGCGCCAGCGCTGTATCGAAACCAGACGGTTGGTTTCGATACGGCGCTGGCGCGCCTACTCAACCGCCAAGACGGGGCTACCCTTAACCCCATGCGCGCTCCCACCGGCCAGCAGTATCCGCTCACCCTCGGCACAGTCGAGGCCACCATCACGCAACTCGCGGCGGGTATCCGTGAACTTCGGGTCGGCGGCGTTGACATTGCCGAGCCGTTTGCCGCGTCATCCACACCGCCGATGGGGTGCGGAATCGTTCTTGTGCCCTGGCCGAACCGCATCCGCGACGGCGTGTGGACGCTCGACGGCGCAAAGCAGCAGCTCGACCTCACCGACCCCGGCTACAAGCAGGCGACGCACGGACTGCTGCGCAACACCGCCTACGAAGTTCTCGACCAGAGCGAGTCGGCGATCACGCTCGGCGCTACGGTGCACCCGCAGCACGGCTACCCGTTTCTGCTCGACACGAGCGTGCGCTACGAACTCACCGAATTCGGCATGGATGTCGCGCACACCATCACCAACGTCGGCAAATCGAAGGCGCCCGTCGCCGTCGGTGCTCACCCGTACTTTCGTATTGGCGATGTTCCGACTGCCGCACTGAGCCTGCGCATCCAGGCCGGAACCCGCTTCGAGCTCGACGAGAAGCTGCTGCCCACGACCGAGCACCCGGTCGACGGCGACTTCGATCTGCGCGGCGGCAAGGATCTCGGCGACATCGACCTCAACGTCACGCTCGGCGAGCTGCCCGCGGGCGTCACGACGAGTGTGCTCACCGCGCCCGACGGCCGAGCGGTCGAGGTCTGGCAAGACGAGAACTTTAAATTTGTGCAGGTGTACACGCCGCGCAATTTCCCGGGGCTCGCGGGCGAGCGGCATGCGGTCGCCATCGAACCCATGACAGCGGCGCCCGACGCCTTCAACTCGGGGCTCGGCCTGCACTGGATCGAACCGGGCGACAGCTGGACCGTGCGTTGGGGCGTGCGGTACTCCGCATGAGCCAGCCTTCGGCGAAATCGCTGCGCAAGTGGCGTCGCTTCCTCGCCGACGAGCGTGCCGAGGCCTCGGTCTACCGTGACCTCGCCGGCCGCCGCACGGGTGAGGACCGCGAGATTCTGCTCGCGCTCGCCGAGGCTGAGGCCCGCCACGAGGCGCACTGGCTTGAGCTGCTCGGCGATCAGGTCGGTCGAGCGCAGCGCGGCGACATCCGAACCCGCATGCTTGGATGGCTCGCCCGCAGGTTTGGCTCGGTGTTCGTTTTGGCGCTCGCCCAGCGGGCCGAGGCGCGCTCGCCCTACGACACCGACGCCGATGCGACGCCAGCCATGGCCGCTGACGAGCGCATTCACGGCGAGGTCGTGCGTGCGTTGGCGGCGCGCGGGCGCAACCGCCTCTCCGGAACTTTTCGCGCAGCGGTGTTCGGCGCGAACGACGGTCTCGTGTCGAACCTCGCACTCGTGCTCGGTGTCGGGGCGACGGGAATTCCAACGCCGCTGATTCTCGCCACCGGACTTGCAGGACTCCTCGCCGGCGCGCTCTCGATGGGTGCGGGGGAGTTCGTGTCGGTGCGCTCGCAGCGCGAGTTGCTCGCGGCATCGGATCCCGACCCGGACGCCGACTCCGCCCTGCCGTTCCTCGACGTGGATGCCAACGAGCTCGCACTCGTCTACCGCGCCCGTGGCATGAGCGAACTCGAGGCGGATGAGCACGCCGCCGAGATCCTGCGCGACCTATCTGTTGAGCGCCCCGTTGTTGTCGCGCGCGAACACGAGGAGATCGGGTCTGCCCTCGGGGCAGCGGTGTCGAGCTTCCTGTTCTTTGCGTCGGGTGCGATCATCCCGGTGCTGCCGTACCTGTTCGGCGCGTCGGGGATCGCGGCCGTGATCATCGCGGCCGCCCTCGTCGGACTCGCGCTGCTCTGCACCGGCGCCGTCGTCGGCCTGCTCTCCGGAGGCCCGCCGCTGTTGCGTGCCCTCCGTCAGCTGGCCATAGGCTTTGGTGCGGCCGGTGCGACCTACCTGCTGGGGCTGGCGTTCGGGGCGTCCGCCTAGCCCTCGTTGGTTGAGTAGGTCGCTCAGCGACCGTATCTAAACCCCCGCTTGCGGCGCACACTCCACTTAAACAGGCCACGCACTGTAAGTAACCGGCCTGTTTAACCAGAGCCTGCGCGAAGAGAAACTCGCGCCCGCAAGACTCCTATTTCTCAGGACCGCAATCCACGCGTCCTGAGAAACAGAAGCGTGCCGAAGGAACGCACGCCTCAGCCCAGGAAGTAATTCCACACGGTCGCGAGCAGCGCGATGCCGGCGAGCGAGATTCCGGTAACAGCTGCCACCCACGGTTTGCCGAGTCGTCGCACGTTGATGAGTGCGATCGTTGCGAAGGTCGCGGTCGTCAGGGTGAGGACGAGCCCGAATGGGGTGGAGCCCCGATCGTTGACGGCGATGATGACCGCCAGTGCCCCGATGCACACGGACGTAACGCCGAACCCGTTCTTCTGCGGGTTGATGCGCTCGTCAGCAAACGGCGGGGGATAGCTGACCGCCTCGACCGCGGGCGGACCATACGGTGAGCTCACGGGTGTTTCGGGCGCGTCATCCATGTGCGCCAGCTACCTCACCAGGATCCAGAACACGGTCGCCAGCACCGCGACGGCGGTGAGCGAGGTTCCGACGATCGCGGCCACCCGCGGTTTGCCAAGACGGCTGGCGTTGACGAGCGCGAGCACGCCGAACGTCGCGGCAACGAGGATGACCAGTACGCCGAAGGGTGTGCTGCCGCGAGCCGTGAGGGACAGCAAGAGGGCGAACGATCCAACCCAGACCGAGGTAACGCCGAAACCGTTTTTGGGGCGGCCCGGGGTCTGCGCGGCGAGGGAGTACGGAGCGGGCGGCGGAAACTGGGGCGCAGGCGCAGGCGCAGGCATCGGAGCGGACGCGGCCGGCGGGATCGCGCCAGCGGGCGGACCATACGGCGAGGTCGCTGGCGTTGTGGGTGTTTCGGGCGCGTCATCCATGCGTTGAAGTGTGGCATACAGGCGGCCGAGCGTAGGCTTCAGCCATGCTCACCCTCGCGCTCGTCGGGCTACTCGGCGGGCTCATCACTGGCATCTCGCCGTGCGTTTTGCCGGTGCTGCCAGTGATCTTCCTGTCCGGTGGTGTGCAGGGCGCCTCCGACCGGGCCAACCGCAAACGACCGTTCAAGGTCATTGCCGGGCTCGTGCTGAGTTTCAGCGTCTTCACGCTGCTCGGTTCGGTGCTGCTGAGCCTGCTTAGTCTTCCGGGCGATGTGATCCGCTGGGCGGGGCTCATCGTTCTTGTGCTCATCGGGGTCGGGCTGATTGTGCCGCGCTTCCAGCACCTGCTGGAGAAGCCGTTCTCCTGGATCCCGCAGCGCGAGGTCGGCACGGAGCGCGGCGGTTTTGTGCTCGGGCTCGCCCTCGGTGCCGTGTACGTTCCCTGTGCCGGGCCCGTGCTCGCCGCGATTACCGTTGCGGGAGCTACCGGGCAGATCGGGCAAGAGACAGTTGTTCTCACCGCGGCCTTCGCGCTCGGAACCGCGGCGCCGCTGCTTGTATTTGCGCTCGCCGGTCGTGGTGTTGCCGCGCGGGTGAAGGCTTTCCGCACGCACGAACGCGCCATCCGAGTGACCGCCGGTGTTGTGATGATTGCGCTCGCGGTCGGTCTCACGTTCAACCTTCCCGAGATTTTGCAGCGGGCGATCCCCGACTACACAAGTGCACTGCAAGAGGCCGCCGGCGGTTCTGAAGCGCTTGAGAGCGCCGACCGCGTTGACACCTGCGTTGAGAGCGCCTCCGAACTCGTCGACTGCGGCGCGGCGCCCGAGCTCACCGGCATCGTCTCCTGGCTGAACAGCGATCCGCTGACGCTGAGCGAGCTCAAGGGCAAGGTTGTGCTCATCGATTTCTGGGCGTACTCGTGCATCAACTGCCAGCGCGCGACGCCGCATCTCACCGCGTGGGATGACGCGTACCGCGACGATGGCCTCGTGGTCATCGGTGTGCACGCGCCCGAATATGCGTTCGAAGAGGTCGAGGCCAACGTCGTCGCGGGTGCCGAGCGCCTGGGCATCGACTACCCCGTTGCGCTCGACAACGACTTCGCGACCTGGCAGGCGTACAACAATGCGTACTGGCCGGCGAAATACCTGATCGATGCCGATGGAGTGATCCGTCACATCCATTACGGCGAGGGCGGGTACGACACCACGGAGTCGCTCATTCGCGAGCTGCTGACCGATGCGAATCCGGATGTCGCGCTGCCCGCTCCGACCGAGGTGCTCGATGAGAGCCCTACCTCAGCACTGCAGACGCCGGAGATCTACTTCAACACGCTCCGGGTCAACAACTATCGAGGCAATGGCGTGTACCAGGACGGCCCGGCGTCGTACGAGTTTCCGTCGGTGCAGCACGAAGACTCGTTCGCCCTCGACGGCGACTGGTCGGCCGACGAACAGGGCATCACTGCCTCGGATGACTCGCGCATTCGCCTCGAATACTACGGCCGGCACGCGTACCTAAACGTGGGTGGCAAGGGCACGCTGACCGTCACTGACGGCTCTGAGACGCGCACGATCGCGGTCAGTGGCGAGCCGAACATTTACGACCTCGTCGAGCGAATGGATGCCGCGCGCGGGCTTGTGACAGTGCAGTTGTCCCCGGGGCTCGAGGCCTATTCCTTTACGTTCGGCTAACCCCGATAAGCTCGAATTCTGATCAACCGGGAGGCGACGATGCAGTTTCACGAGGTGCGAGTTCACCGCAGTGACGAGAACCTTGAACGGGAGGGTCAGCTCGCGTGGAAGATCGCGACCCTGGCTTCCGAGCAGGTCGAGGTGCTGCCCGAAGTGGCAGACATGGTGATCAACCGCATCATCGACAACGCAGCGGTTGCGACGGCCTCGCTCACGCGGGCTCCCGTTGTCGCGGCGCGAGCCCAGGCCGAGGCGCACTCGTACTCTCCCGGAGCCACCGTCTTCGGTGCAGCCGGTCGCTTCAGCCCCGAGTGGGCCGCATGGGCCAACGGGGTCGCTGTTCGTGAGCTGGACTATCACGACACGTTCCTGGCCGCCGAATACTCGCACCCGGGTGACAACATCCCCCCGATCCTCGCTGTCGCACAGCACGCGGGACGCTCCGGCGCCGACCTGCTCAAGGGCATCGTCACCGGTTACGAAATCCAGATGGATCTCGTGCGCGCCATCAGCCTGCACAAGCACAAGATCGACCACGTGGCGCACCTCGGACCGTCGGCCGCCGCCGGTATCGGCACCCTGCTTGGTCTCGACACGGAGACGATCTTCCAGGCCGTCGGCCAGGCGCTGCACACAACAACGGCGACGCGGCAGTCCCGCAAGGGCGAGATCTCCACGTGGAAGGCGCACGCCCCGGCCTTCGCGGGCAAGATGGCCGTCGAGGCGATCGACCGCGCCATCCGTGGACAAACCAGCCCCACCCCGATCTATGAGGGAGAAGACGGCGTCATCGCCTGGCTGCTCGATGGTCCGACGGCGTCGTACCAGGTGCCGCTTCCGGAGGCGGGGGAGGCGCGTCGGGCGATCCTCGACAGCTACACAAAGGAGCACTCGGCCGAGTACCAGGCGCAGGCGTGGATCGACCTTGCGCGTAAGTTGCACGGCCAGTTCGACACGGCGTCAGTCGCCAAGGTTGTGCTGCACACAAGCCACCACACGCACTACGTGATCGGCTCGGGTGCAAACGACCCACAGAAGTACGACCCCACCGCTTCGCGCGAAACGCTCGACCACTCAATTCCGTACATCTTCACAGTCGCGCTGCAAGACGGTTCGTGGAACCACGAAACGTCGTACGCCCCGTCGCGCGCAGCGCGGCCCGACACTGTCGAGCTGTGGAACAAGGTCACAACAGCCGAAGACGCCGAATGGACCCGCCGCTACCACTCCACCGACCCGGCGGAGAAGGCATTCGGCGGCCGCGTCGAGATCGAACTCACCGACGGCACTCGCATCGTCGACGAGATCACCGTCGCCGACGCGCACCCGCTCGGCGCCCGACCGTTCGCTCGCGAGGACTACATTCACAAGTTCCGTTCGCTCGCCGACGGTGTGCTCGAGGTCACCGAAGTCGAGCGTTTTCTCGAGCTCGTGCAGCGCCTTCCCGAGCTCACCGCAATCGAGGTCGGCGGCCTCACCGTCGCACCGTTCGGCCAGCTGCCCGCAGGCCCGAAGGGACTCTTCTAATGTCAATGAGTCGCTGGTTGATTAGGCCCGCTAGGGCCGTATCGAAACCCGGTTTCGATACACTCGCTGGCGCTCGCTACTCAACCACCGAGGGGTTCTAAATGCTGTACTCGAAAGTCACCCCCGCCGAGAAGCGCGCCAACCTGCGCGCGGCGCTCGCGACAGGCGAGCTCCTGCGCTTTCCGGGAGCCTTCAACCCGCTCTCTGCTCGCCTCATCGCCGACAAGGGTTTCGAGGGCGTCTACATTTCCGGCGCCGTGATCTCCGCCGACCTCGGTCTGCCCGACATCGGTCTCACAACCCTCACCGAGGTCGCTGCCCGCGCGCAGCAGATCTCGCGACTCACCGACCTGCCGTCGCTTGTCGACGCCGACACCGGATTCGGCGAGCCCATGAACGTCGCCCGCACGGTGCAGGCGCTCGAAGATGCAGGAGTCGCCGGACTCCACATCGAAGACCAGGTCAACCCGAAGCGCTGCGGACACCTCGACGGCAAGTCCGTCGTCGACTCCGACACCGCGATCAAGCGCATCCGCGCGGCGGCAGATGCGCGCCGAGACCCGAACCTGCTGATCATGGCACGCACCGACATCCGGGGCATTGATGGTTTGGATGCCGCGATCACGCGTGCCAAGCAGCTGGTGGATGCCGGCGCTGACGCGATCTTCCCCGAGGCGATGGCCAACCTCGAAGAGTTCGAGGCTGTGCGTAAGGCGGTCGACGTGCCGATCCTCGCCAACATGACCGAGTTCGGCAAGAGCGACCTGTTTACAACGCAGCAGCTTGCTGACGTTGGGGTGAACATCGTCATCTACCCCGTGTCGCTTCTGCGCCTCGCGATGGGTGCGGCCGAGGCTGGACTCGACACCCTCGTCGCCGAGGGAACACTCAAGCCCACGGTGCCGACAATGCAAACGCGTGCGCGGCTCTACGAGCTTCTCGATTACGAGTCGTACAACACGTTCGACTCCGGAGTTTTCAACTTTCAGGTACCAGGAACCTCGCTGGTTGAGTAGCGAGCGCTAGCGAGCGTATCGAAACCGGGTTTCGATACGGCCGCGGGCGGCCTACTCAACCGACGAAGAGTAAGAAGGAGCAGCACATGACCGACATCCACAAGGGCCTGGCCGGCGTCGTCGTTGACACCACCGCCGTCTCCAAGGTGAACCCCGACACAAACTCTCTGCTCTACCGCGGTTATCCCGTGCAGGAACTCGCGGCGAAGTGTTCCTTCGAGGAGGTCGCGTACCTCCTCTGGCACGGTGAGCTGCCGACCCCCGAGCAGCTCGTCGAATTCGAGACCCTCGAGCGATCGATGCGCACCCTCGACCCGATCGTCAAGCGCGTCATCGATGACCTGCCCGAGACCGCCCACCCGATGGACGTCATCCGCACCGCCGTCAGCGTGCTCGGTGCCTCCGACTCGTCGCTCAATGAGATCGACGCGTTCGGTGACCCCGACCTCAACCTCGGCCGCTCGATCCTGCTGTTCGCGCAGCTGCCGGCAATCGTCGCCTACACCCAGCGCCTTCGCCGCGGACTCGACCTCGTCGAACCCCGCAACGACCTGAGTTATTCGGCGAACTTTTTGCACATGACTTTCGGCGAGGTGCCAGACCTCGTTGTCGTCTCGGCCTTCGACGTCTCGATGATCTTGTACGCCGAGCACTCGTTCAACGCATCGACCTTTACTGCTCGTGTTGTGACATCCACCCTGTCTGATTTGTATTCGGCGGTCACGGCGGCGATCGGCGCGCTCAAAGGATCCCTGCACGGCGGGGCCAACGAGGCAGTTATGCACATCTTTGACGAGATCGGCTCCGCCTCGGCTGTTGAAGAGTGGTTGGATGACGCGCTCGCCGCCAAGAAGAAGATCATGGGTTTCGGCCACCGGGTGTACAAGAACGGCGACTCGCGTGTGCCGACGATGCGTGCCGCGCTCGACACGCTCATCGCGGAATACGACCGCCCCGACCTCATCGAGTTGTACGAGGCTCTCGAGCAGGGCATGGATTCGCGCAAGAACATCAAGCCCAACCTCGACTACCCGAGCGGGCCGGCCTACAACCTGATCGGCTTCGACACCGACCTGTTCACGCCGCTGTTCGTCGCCGCCCGCATCACCGGCTGGACCGCGCACATCATGGAGCAGCTCGCGGCAAACTCGCTCATCCGCCCGCTGTCGGAGTACGTGGGCCCGAAGGAGCGGCACGTTCCGTAGCCGTCAGGTTGCGCAAATTGTGGTCTGAGGCCGTCAGAACCACACTTTGCGCACTCTCGTCACGGGTGTGCCTGGTCTTGCCGTGAACAACTCAGGCTGGTTGCGTTGAGCCGCAGTCTCGCGCCAGCAATTGCCGCGCCTCACTTTCGGCGTCGCCTCGTTTAGCCTGAGTTCTTCACCGCCTCCCAGCCGATCTCACGCGAGCGACCGATAGCTCGTCCAGGCCACGGTGAGGTGCCCGACCGCGAGGACTGCGGCGGCCGCGGCGAGGCTCCACGATGACGACCACGCGGCGGCGAAGGCAAACGCCAGCACCGGGAAGACCGCCATCGGTATCGGGATGATTCCGAGCGGGGCGTAGAGCGTGCGGGCGTCGCGGTTGGCCAGGTAGCGCGACCACAGCGCCCAGTAGAGGGAGATGCTCGCGGCGACGAGGACTCCCCAGATCGGCTGCGCAAAGTCGCCCGGGGCGAAGATGAGCAGCACGAGACATCCGAGCTGGCCGGCCCGCTCGAGCGCGGTGAAGACGAGGCCGACGTGCGGCTGCGGCAGCTCACCGTGTCGCGGCGGAAAAAGCACGAGCAGCAGGTTGGGCAGCAGAACAGCGGCCGCGATGAGGGTGCCGAGAAGCCAGGACTGCATGCTTCATTGTCGCGCGCCGGTCAGAACTCCTGCTGTTTGCTTGTTGCGGCTAACGCCGGCCCGGCGCAGCGTGCCCGAGTTGCTCGTTTTGCAGGAGTTCTGCACGCGAACCGCCCGGCGTAGGATCATCCGGTGAGATTCGCAGCCCTCCGCGCCCCCTGGTACAAGGGCTACCTCGCAGGGGGAACGCTCGGCATGGCCGGCGATCACGTCGAGCACGCGATCACCTACTGGGTGATGTGGCAGCTGTTCGAGTCGCCGTTGCTCGCTGGCTTCGCCGTGATCAGCCACTGGGCACCGCACCTCTTCTTCGGCGTCTTCTTCGGCAGCCTCGCCGACCGCTTCGACTGTCGTCGGCTCGTGCAGGTCGCGCAGGGGCTCTTTATTGTGGCGAGTGTCGGCTGGGCCGTGCTGATCCTGACCGACACGCTGCAGCCGTGGAACTGCGTCATCCTGCTGCTCGTTCACGGTTTCGCTGCAGCTCTCTGGGGTCCCGCGGAGCAGATGATGCTCTACGACATTGCTGGGCCAGAGACCCTGCCGAGCGCGATCCGCCTGATGGCCACCGGGCTGAACCTCGGCATGTTTATCGGCCCGCTCGTCGGTGCAGCGCTGCTGTTCACTGTCGGCCCGGCTGCGGCGATGTTCGTTAACGTTGTGCTGTACCTGCCGTTCATCATCTACCTGTTCGTTGTGCCGTTCGATGGACACGAACGTCGGGGCGCGGCGCCCAAGGTGCGGCTCACGATTCGCGCGACGTTCGACGTGCTGGCGGAGATTCCGCGCTACCCGTCGATCATGATCATCTTCGTTCTCCAGGGTGCTGTTGGCCTGCTCATTGGAACGACGGTGCTGCCGCTGCTTCCCGAATTTGGTGAGCTTTTGGGCGCTGGCGGTTCGGGCCTCGGCTACGGCTTGCTCATCACAGCGATGTCTGTTGGTGCAGTGGTCGCTGGTCTCGCGCTCGAATCGGTCGGACGTATCAAGGCCGGAACCCGCCTCGCTATCGGCAGCACAGCGCTGTTCGCGGCGAGCCTGATCGTCTTCGCGATCTCACACAACCTTGTGTTGTCGATCGCGATGCTCGTGCTCGCCGGTATGGGCAACCTCGTGTCGGCATCGACCTCGCAAACGGTCGTTCAACTCAACGCGCCCGACGACCGGCGCGGCCGCTTCCTCGGGGCGTTCAGCATGATCGGCACTGGGTTGCGGGTCGGCAGCGGTGTCGTGATCGGTCTCGTCGGAAGTCTCGTTGGCCCGGCCTCGGCCCTCGGCATCGACGCGGGGCTGCTGCTCATCGTTTCGGCCGCGCTGTTCTTCGTTGTGCTGTCGCGCAGGCGGGCTCTTGTCGCGGCTGACAACTAGACCTGTTCTCGGCTACGTCAGCCGTCGAAGACCGAGTCTTCCGCAAATGCCGCGTCTCGAGGCATGGTCGCTAGAAGCTCCTTGGGACAATCCTCGTCGTCGAGCAGTCGCGGATCTGCATCCGAAGCAGCCGTCACGTGCACTCGAAAGCACGTGTAGACCTGGCTCGGTCCTTCGTACACATCTCCGTCATCTGTAGCAACGTTGGGCCGCGGGCCAGACGAGATAAAGACCGAGAACTCGGCCGAGTCGTCGAGCAGTGTGACGTCGTGGATGATCACGGTGCCGTCATCAACGGCGAGATTTGCAGCATCTGTTATGCCGTCCCAGTGTTTCCCGCCGAGTGACCTGACGTATGCCTCGGGCTCGATTGCGGACGTGTCGTAGATCTCGGTCCACAGCGGGTCTTCGAGTGCAGCGACCTGACGCCAAAGGTGTCCATCGATGTCCGGGTCCATGCCTCGGTACTCCGTACGGCATCCAGCGAGCAGGGCGACAATAGCGAGCGCGCAGCTCAGTCGAATTATCCGCGTTATGTGCACGGTTCGACTCTGACAGGCTGGCCGCACCGAAGAGTCAGCCTGCAGGATGACTAGCGCCGCCCGACCCTGCCCTGCTCGGTCACGAAGAGCACAACGCGCTTCGTCTTGCGATTGAGCGCGCGGTAGATCACGTAGATGAGCCAGAGACCGGCGGTGATCAGCACGAGGATGAGGTTCCAGAACCAGCCGATGCGCTTGGTCTTGACCATCACCGCTTGCGTGCTCGAGATTGACTCGGTTGCCCAACCCTTGCGCGCGTAGTCGGCGACGGTGCGGCTGAGGATGTCGGAACGCTGCGAGTCGGTGAGTGTGGGGTCAGTCATGGTTCGAGGGTGTTGCAGGCGGCCTCCGGGTTCGCCGTCAAGAACTCAGGCAATCTGCGCGGCGCGGCCCACTTCGCGCCCGCGCTTTGGTGGGTGAGGTCGCTCGAGCGTGCCGTTTTGCCTGAGTTGTTCACGCAGCCCCCGCGACCCGCGCTGTGGGCGCGCCCAGTTCGGGCCGCCTGCCGCGCGCCAGACCCACCTCAACTGGGATCGCGCGGCCGCTCCCCGTCGAGCTCGACCAACATCGTGCGCAGCGAGCTCGCCAGGGCCGACCGGCGCGCAGCAGGCACCGCGGTCAGCAGTGTCTCGTCGAAACTGCCGAGCGCTTGAAGCGCCGGACCGATCGCGGCGACGGCTGCGGGGGTGGGCTCCACGAGGGACGCCCGCGCGTCGTCGGGGTGCGAGCGTCGTGTCACGAGCCCGGCAGACTCGAGCTTGTTGAGCCGCTTCGTGGTCCCCGACGCCGACACCCAGAGAGCGCTGGCGAGTTCGGAGGGTGTGAGCTCGCGCCCGGAACGAATGAGCAGCGACAGCAGGTCGAACTCGTCGCGCGAGATTCCCTGTGCGGCGAGGATCTCATCGGTGCGCACCTGAATGATCCGCGCAAGCCGCACGATCCGCCCCACGACCTCGGCCGGCTCGGTCGAAAGGTCGGGGCGAATCGTCGCCCAGTTGCTGCGCATTGCGTCGATGTAGTCACCCATGCTCCCAATATAGTTCGCTGGCGAACTAAGTGATGTAACCTATTTACTTCGCCAGCGAATGAAATGGACACCATGAGCACGACCGACCGCCGATTCCCCACGATCGGAGAAGCCCTGCTCATCGGCCCGCACGCCCGCGCCCACACCGTCGCGGCCCGGGTTCTCGTGTCGGCGCTTGTACCCGCCGCGGTGCTCCTGAGCCTTGGGCGCACCGACCTGTTGCCGTTCGCCCTGCTCACCTCGCTGATGGCGGTCTACGGCCGTCGCGCGTCGCGCACGCAACGACTGGCGGTGCAGGGGCAGGTCATGGCGCTGCAGATCACGTTGCTCGTGATCGGCGCGACACTCGCGGTCATCGCTCCCGGCCCCGGGACCGTCGTCGTGGGCACCGCCATCGTCGCCGGCATCACGACGGTCATCTCCGACGCGCGCCGGTGGAACCCACCCGGGGCGCTCTTCTTCACATTCGGCTTCGCGGTGATCGTCTCGGCGCCCGCAGTTGTCAGCCTGATGGATGTCGCGCTCACCGCCCCGGCGGCCGCAATCTTCACGCTTCTCATCACCCTGATGTTCTCGCGCACGGTGCCCGCGATCGAAGCGCCGCTGGCCGAGCCGAAGCGTCGGGTCGTCATCGGCGTGCACGCCCTTGTGTGTCTCGTAGGCGCCGCCGCGGCGGGTTCGATCGCTGTCGCGCTCGGCATCTCGCACCCGTACTGGGCAATGGTCGCGGCGATAGTTCCGGTTGTCGGGCTCACCACGAGCGGGCAAACGCTCAAGGCGTTTCAACGCGTCGCTGGCACTCTTGTCGGGCTACTCGTCGCCATCGCGCTCTTCGCATGGAACCTGCCCGCCCCGGCCGTGCTCATCGTCATCGTGTGCCTGATGGCGCTCACCGAGTTGTTCATCGCGCGCAACTACGCCCTCGCGCTGCTCTTCCTCACGCCGATCACCATCGGGCTGCCGTTCCTCGCGGGAACGCCCGAACTCGGCGAACTGATCGCGGCGCGCGGCCTCGAGACGGTCATTGGCGCGAGCGTCGGGCTCGTGCTCATCCTGGCGACGCACCGGGTGCGGCACCCGCGAGACAACACCTAGTAGCCAGCCCCAGCCGTCAACAACTCAGGCAGAATCGCGGTCGAGTGATGCAACCTGCTGAGTTGGCAGTTAGCCAGGTACGAATCTGCCTGAGTTGTTCACCGCAAACATGGTGGGCCCGCCGGGGCTCGAACCCGGGACCCGCGGATTAAAAGTCCGATGCTCTACCAGCTGAGCTACAGGCCCTACACATAAAGCGTACCGTGGACTTGTGACCGACGAGTTCCATAAACCCACCCAGTACTCCGGCGACAAGTTCGACACCTTCGTGGGCGGCGAGGATCCCGCGGTGATCCTGCGCGCAGCCCGCGACACGGCGAATGCCCTTGTGCACCGCGATCGCGGCCCCGACGATGACGAGATTGTCGAGCGGCTCGTTGCCTATACCGACGAGCATGGGGTGGATGCCTTAGCGGAACTCTGGGCACGGTCGAGCCCGCGCAGCCTTCCTGGAGCACTCTGGCGCATCTATCTGATGCGCCTGCTCATCCGTCAGGCGCCGGAAGACACGAGCTACCTGTTCCAGCGAGGTACTGAGGTTCTCGGCACCATCGACCCCGCGGTCGCGGGAGCACCCGAGCCGACCGGCCCCGAGCAGATCACCGAACTGGCAGACCAGATCCTTCGCGGGCTATTCCGTGGGGACTTCGCGACGGCGCTGGATCGCGCTGCGGCGTTCTGCCGCGTAACGGGAGCCGGGGCAACGAGCGTCGCCGACGATCTCGACAACATCACGCCGGAGCGCGCAACCGCGCTGACAACGCGCGCGCTGCGGCTGAGCACCACCGCAGAGGAGCTCACAAGCGCCGCGCGGCTGTACCGTGCGGGAATGCTCGAGTAGCGACATCCAAGCCCGCTGTGAGAAAGCGCGGCGAGCGGGAGCTATGTAAAATAGTGCGAGCCGGGCCGCGGTAACCCCGGGCTCCACTAATAGCCGCTTCGAGCGGCCTTGCGCCGAGAGGCGTTCTGCGGCCCGGCACTAGCACTCCAGTTCTGAAGAAAATTGTAAAAGAACTGTTGAGGAGCAATCCGTTTGGGCATCTGCCCCGAACTACTGACATGCTTGAACTCGTGACCAGCGAGACCGACGACCACAAGGGCGTAAGCCCAGTGACAAACGACGATCTCTTGGCGCGCGTGGCGCTGGGAGATCAGGCCGCGTTCGCAGACCTTTACGACTCCATGGCGCCTCGTGTGCTCGGACTCGTCAAGCGCCTGCTGCGTGACCATTCCCAGTCTGAGGAAGTGACGCAAGAGATCTTCCTCGAGATTTGGCAGAACGCCACACGCTACGACTCAAGCAAAGGCGGGGCATCGGGCTGGATCCTGACGATGGCTCACCGCAGGGCGGTTGACCGGGTGCGTGCGTCGCAGGCATCCCGAGACCGTGACGTAAAAATCGGGATCAGAGATTTCCAGTCCGACTACGACAACGTTGCCGAGACTGTGCAGGTTCGCATCGAGCACGAGAGGGTGGAAAAAGCGATGAGCAGACTCACAGAGCTACAACGTCAAGCTGTCACCCTCGCGTACTACGGAGGCTTCAGCCATAGCGAAGTAGCAGAAAAACTGAGCGTGCCAATCGGCACGGTCAAAACCAGACTGAGAGACGGAATGATCCGTCTGCGAGACGAATTGGGGGTGGCATCATGACCGAAGCATCAGACCTGACCGGCGCATACGCCCTCAACGCTCTGACCGACGAAGAGCGCGCTGCCGTCGAGGCACGCGCCGCGCAGTCGGAGGCGACTCGTAACGAGCTCACCGAACTTCAGGACACCGCAGTGCTTCTCGGACTCGCGACAGCCCCCGTGCAGCCCTCCGCTGGCCTCAAGGCCTCGCTGATGGCTCAGATCGCTACGACGCCGCAGCTGGCGCCTCAGCCCCTCGCTCCCGTCACGCCGCTCGTCACCGCTACGCGACGTTCGCCGTCCGAGTTCAAGGCGCAGGCGCGCTGGTTCTCGCGTCCGGCACTCGCGCTCACCGCGGCGGCAGCAGCTGTTGTCATCCTGGTGGGTGGCGGAGTGTTTGTCAGCGGCGTTCTCAACCCGCAAACGAACGCGCCGGTCACGGCGTCGGGAATCGAAGCAATTCGAGCGGCGGATGACGCGCAGCAGGCCGATGCGTCGGTGACAGGTGGGGGCACAGCGACCCTCGTCTGGTCTGGCGAGCTCGCGACTGCGGCGCTCATCGCGGACGACCTCCCGCAGCTTCCTGCCGATAAGGTCTACGAGCTCTGGTACATCAACGAGACGGGCCCTCGCCCGGCGGGTACGTTCACCGTCGACGAGAGTGGCACGGTGCAGCAGGTGCTCGAGGGCGACATGCAGGCCGGCGACCTCGTCGGTGTGACAGTCGAACCGGCTGGCGGCTCCGAGCTTCCTACGACCGACCCGATCGTCGGCATCCAGGCCTAACCCCTCACTCGCTGGTTGAGTAGGCCAGCTAGGGCCGTATCGAAACCCAGTTTCGATACGCTCGCTGGCGCTCCGTACTCAACCAACGACAAAGGCGCGACCCCCGAGGGGGCCGCGCCTTTTCTGTGTGCCGAGGGGTTATCCGAACTTGCCGGACACGTAGTCCTCGGTCGCCTGAACGGAGGGCTTCGAGAACATCGTCGCGGTGTCGTCGTATTCGATGAGCTTGCCGGGCTTGCCGGTGCCCGCGATGTTGAAGAAGGCCGTGCGGTCGGAGACGCGCGAGGCCTGCTGCATGTTGTGCGTGACGATGACGATTGTGTACTGCTGCTTGAGTTCCTCGATGAGGTCCTCGATCGCGAGCGTGGAGATCGGGTCGAGCGCGGAACACGGCTCGTCCATCAGGATGACCTCGGGCGAGACGGCGATTGTGCGCGCGATGCAGAGGCGCTGCTGCTGTCCACCGGAGAGACCGGAGCCCGGGAGGTTCAGGCGGTCCTTGACCTCGTTCCAGAGGTTCGCGCCGCGAAGCGACTGCTCGACAAGGTCGTCGGCGTCGGTCTTCGAGATGCGGCTGTTGTTAAGGCGCACGCCGGCGAGAACGTTCTCGCGAATCGACATCGTGGGGAAAGGGTTCGGGCGCTGGAAGACCATGCCCACCTGGCGGCGAACGAGCACCGGGTCAACGCCCGGTCCGTAGAGGTCGTTTCCGTCGATGAGAACTTCGCCCTCGACGCGTGCGCCGGGGATGACCTCGTGCATGCGGTTGAGCGTGCGGAGGAATGTCGACTTGCCACAACCGCTCGGCCCGATGAAGGCCGTAACTGTGCGCGGTTCGATCGTGAGCGTGACGCCCTCGACGGCCTTGAACTTGCTGTAGTAGACGTTGAGGTCGTTGACTTCAATGCGCTTAGACACGGGTTTCCTTTACTGGTGCAGGTCGCTTAGCGGCCGAGCTTGGGGGAGAAGATCTTGGCGATGAGTCGCGCGATGAGGTTGAGCGCCATAACGATGAGGATAAGCGTGAGTGCCGCAGCCCAGGAGCGGTCGAGGTACGGCTGAACGTCGACCCCGGGGTTCTGGAACTGCGTGTAGAGGAACACCGGCAGCGACATCATCTGGTTGTGGAACAGGTCGTAGTTCATGCTCGTTGTGAATCCGGCGATGATGAGCAGCGGCGCGGTCTCACCGATGACTCGGGAGATCGCGAGCGTTACGCCCGTTGTAATTCCGGCGATGGATGTCGGGATCACGATCTTCACGATGGTGAGCCATTTCGGCACTCCGAGTGCGTACGACGCCTCACGCAGCTCGTTGGGAACAAGCTTGAGCATCTCTTCGCTGGAGCGCACAACAACCGGGATCATCAGCAGCGATAGCGCTACCGCACCACCAAAACCGAAGCGGATCGCGGGGTTGTCGAGGATGAGCGAGAAGAACGCGAAGGCGAAGAGGCCGGCGACAATCGAGGGGATTCCGGTCATCACGTCGACGAAGAACGTGATGGCGCGAGCGAGCGGGCCGCGGCCGTATTCAACGAGGTAGATGGCGGTGAGCAGGCCGACCGGTACGGAGATCAGCGTCGCCATGCCCGTGATGAGCAGCGTTCCCATGATCGCGTGGAGTCCGCCGCCGCCTTCGCCGAGAACGTTGCGCATCGAGCTGGAGAAGAACTCGAGGTCGAAGCGCGGCAGTCCGTTGACGACAACCGTGAAGAGCAGCGAGATGAGTGGCAGCAGCGCGATGATGAACGCGGTCACAACGAGCGACGTGACGAGTCGGTTGGTCGCCTGACGCGAGCCCTCAACGAGCAGCGCAACAACGTAGAGCAGCACATCGAAGAGCACAGTGCCGAGGAAGATCGCGATGGCGATGTTGAACTCGGTGCCATCCGACATCGACACGATACTGAAGATGACGATGAAGACGGCCCAGCTCGCGCCGAGCAGCGCCCAGGGCACCCACTTCGGCAGGCGACCCGTTGTGAGCGAGTTGACGGTAGCAGTCTTGTCGACTGTTGTTGCGGTCATCAGTTCGCTCCCGAGAAAGCCTTGCGGCGGTTGATGACGAATCGCGCAATGGAGTTGATGATCAGCGTGATGATGAACAGGATCAGTCCGGTCGCGATGAGGGCGTTGACGCCGAGGCCATGAGCCTCGGGGAAGTTGAGCGCGATGTTACCGGCGATCGTTGACGGGTTCTCCGAGCTTGTGAGAACAAAGCTGATGACGAGGGCCGGCGAGAGAACCATCGCGACGACCATTGTCTCTCCGAGTGCGCGGCCGAGGCCGAGCATCGCAGCGGAGATGATTCCGGGGCGACCGAAGGGAAGAACGGCGATCCGGATCATTTCCCAGCGGGTGGCGCCGAGAGCGAGCGCGGCTTCTTCGTGCAGCACGGGCGTCTGCAGGAAGACCTCGCGGGTGACGGCGGTGATGATCGGCAGGATCATCACGGCAAGCACGATGGCGACGGTGAAGATTGTCTTGCCGGTGCCGGAGACATCACCGGCGAAGAAGGGGATCCAGCCGAGGTTGGAGGTGAGCCACTGGTACAGCGGGGTGATGCCGGGGGCGAGAACGTTGATGCCCCAGAGGCCGAAGACAACCGACGGCACCGCGGCGAGCAGGTCGATGATGTAGCCAAGACCCTGCGCGATGCGGCGCGGCGCGTAGTGCGAGATGAAGAGCGCGATGCCGAGCGACACCGGGAGGGCCATGACCAGCGCGAGGAACGCAGCCCAGACCGTGCCGAAGGCGAGAGGGGCGACGAAGGCCCAGAAGCTGTCGGGCGAGCCCTTGAGGTCGGCCGGATCAGCGGTGAGAGCGGGAATGCTCTGTGCGATGAGGAAGATCGCTACGGCCGCGAGAGCGGCGAGGATGATGACGCCGGCTGTGATGGTGCTTCCGGAGAAGACTCTGTCTCCGAGCCTGGCCTTTGCCTTTATGCGGGGCGACGCTGGTGCTGTCGTCATTCCTGGTCCTGGGGCCCGTCTGTCAGTGAAGTAAGTGGGTGAAACCTAAGTCTGTCGGGCTGCAAGCCCCCGTGCAATGACGGTGGCTGCAGCCCGACAGCGGGTGAAGCTTTAGTTACTTGATGACCGCGAGGGCTTCAGCAACCTTGGCCGAGTAGTCGGCCGAGAGGGGAGCAGCGCCGGCGGCGTCAGCTGCAACAGCCTGGCCCTCTTCGCTCGTGATGTACTCGAGGTACGACTTGACGAGCTCACCGGTGCCGGCCTCCGTGTACTCCTGGCACGCGATTGCGTAGCTCACGAGAACGAGGGGGTACTGTGACGGGTCGGTCGTGTTGCGGTCGAGCTTGATCGCGAGGTCAGTCGCGTCGCGGCCCTCGACGAGGGGCGAGCCCTCGACGACTGCTGCAGCGGCTTCTGCCGTGTATGCGACGAACTCTTCGCCAACCTTGATCGATGCAACACCGAGGTCGCCAGCAGCCGAAGCGTCTGCGTATCCGATGGTGTTGACGCCGTTGGTTACTGCGGAAACGACACCAGCGGTCTTAGCTGCTGCTTCGCCACCGTAGGGGAACGCGTCAGCGGCCTCTTCGGTCCAGACCTCGGGAGCAACCTTGCCGAGGTAGTCGGCGAAGTTCTTTGTGGTACCCGAGTCGTCCGAGCGGTGAACTGCGGTGATCGCAGCGGAGGGGAGAGTTGCGTCGGGGTTGAGCGCAACGATTGCCGCGTCATCCCACTTCTTGATGTCGCCCTTGAAGATCTTGGCGAGTGTCGCGGCGTCGAGGTTGAGTGCGTCAACACCCTCGACGTTGAAGATCACTGCGATGGGGGAGATGTAGACGGGAACCTCGACGTAGCCGGAGTCCGCGACGCAACCGGCGAAGCCGCCCGCGATCTCCTCGTCGCTGAGCGACGAGTCGGTTCCTGCGAAGCCGATGCCGCCGGCGATGAACGCCTCGCGGCCAGCGCCCGAACCCTCGGGTGCGTAGTTGATTGTTACGCCGGTGTTGGCGGTCTGGAAGCCAACGGCCCAGGCCTCCTGCGCGGCACCCTGTGAGGATGCGCCGACGCCGTTGATTGTGCCGGAGAGGTCAGAGACGGGGGCCTCTGTCTCGGGAGCCTCGTTTGCTGCGCACGAGGAAAGAAGAATGGTGCCTGCAATGGCGATGGCGCCAACGGTGCCAAAACGCTTGAAGTTCACTGTGGTGAAACCCTTCGAATGTGATTCGTTACGCGGGCCGGATCGACCCACACTGTCGAAGCTAAGTTCCAGACTTAACAAACTTGGCGGTGTTTGGTGAACGGGAGGTTAACGCAACCTCAACGGCTAGTTTTCCGAGGGGCCGTGCGTCTCGATCGCGACGATGCCCGAGAGCGGTTTGTCGCGAGAGATGTGCAGCACCGTGTAGTCGCCCGTCGACAGCATCGACGCACGTCGCAACGACGCATCAATGTCGGAGTGCGTCTGCCTCGCCACCTCTTCGATGATGTCGGGCAGCACCGGTCCGTGGCTGCAGAGCACAACCGAACGCTGCTTGTGCAGACGCTTCGTCACGACGGAGGCGATGGATGCTTCGCCCGACTCATACGCGTCCTGGCTGATGTCGTGCGTGGTTTTGATATCCAGCCCGAGGTAGCCGGCGAGCGGCGTAACTGTCGACACGCATCGCGTTGCCGAGCTCGAGACGATCTTGTGCGGCGCGAACGCTGCGATTGCGGAGGCGATGCTGAGCGCCTGGTCGGCGCCGCGCTGCAACAGCGGCCGCGTCGCATCCGGGCCGTCCCAGCTGGTGGGAGCCACAGCTTTTCCGTGGCGCACGGCAATAATCGCGAAGGTGCGAGCCCTGCCCTCATCGAGGCGCTCGGCGAAGCGGTTGAGCACGTTGATGTCGTGCGCGTATGTGAGCTTTGTGCGCGCCTTGCCGAGCGAGACCCACTCGAGCGCGGAGATCTCGCTGTTGGGTGTGAAGGTCGCGATCTCGAGTGCGTGGGCGCTGACCTCTGCCGACCAGTAGTACACGACCTTGTCGCGGCCGCTCGGGAGCGTGTACTCGACGGTGCCGAGCGGGGCGCCGAGGCTGACCTTCAGCCCGGTCTCCTCGGCGATCTCGCGAACAGCGGTCTGGGGAAGCGTCTCACCCGGGTCGAGCTTGCCCTTGGGCAGCGAGACATCCGAATGTCCTGCTCTGTGTACAAGGAGAACGCGCGCTTTGCCGTCGACCATGCGCCAGCACACGGCGCCCGCAGCCAGAACGGGTCCGGTGCCAGAAGTCACCGGGCTGCCCCGCTCCGTCGCCTTGCGGAGATTTTCTTCATAAGCACATTCTGCATGTCCTGAAGCAGCTCGCCGCTCTCGGTGACGTTGTGCCGCGTCCATTCGCCGGAACCGTCGAGCCACCACGACGAGGTGTTGTCAGAGAGAGCGAGCTCGAAGAGTTCGTCGATCTGCGTGAGCTGGTCGGGGTCAGTGAGGCGCACAAGCGCTTCGACGCGGCGGTCGAGGTTGCGGTGCATCATGTCAGCGCTGCCGATGAAGGTGTGCTGGTCGCCGCCGTTGACGAACGAGAAGATGCGCGCGTGCTCGAGGTAGCGGCCGAGAATGGAGCGCACGCGGATGTTCTCGCTGAGCCCCGCCTGCCCGGGCTTGATCGCGCAGATGCCGCGCACAACGAGATCGACGGGCACCCCGGCGTTGCTCGCCCGGTACAGCGCGTCGATGATCGCCTCGTCGACGATCGAGTTGAGCTTGATGCGAATGCCCGACTCGAGCCCGGCCTTCGCGTTCTCGGTCTCCTGGTTGATGTGCTTGAGTAGTCCCTTGCGAAGGTGCAGGGGAGCCACGAGCAGGCGCTTGAACTTCTTCTCGATCGCGTAGCCGGAGAGCTCGTTGAACAGGCGTGTGAGGTCTTTGCCGACCGTGTCGCTCGCGGTGAAGAGGCCGAGGTCTTCGTAGATGCGGCTCGTCTTCGGGTTGTAGTTGCCCGTTCCGATGTGGCTGTAGTGCTTGAGAACGCCGCGCTCCTGGCGCACAACGAGCGCGAGCTTGCAGTGCGTCTTGAGCCCAACGAGTCCGTACACAACGTGCACGCCGGCCTTTTCGAGCTTGCGCGCCCAGGAGATGTTCGCCGTCTCGTCGAAGCGCGCCTTGATCTCGACGAGCGCGAGCACTGCCTTGCCGGCCTGGGCCGCGGCGATGAGGGCCTCGACGATCGGGCTGTCACCGCTTGTGCGGTACAGGGTCTGTTTGATGGCGAGCACGTTCGGGTCGGCCGCGGCCTGTTCGAGGAAGGTCTGAACGCTCGTCGAGAACGACTCGTAGGGGTGGTGCAGCAGGATGTCGCCGCGCGAGATCGAGTCGAAGATGTTCGGCGGGGTGTTCGGCTCCACCGGCAGCAGGCTCACGCTTGTTTTGGGAACGTGCTTCGGAAAGCTCAGGCTCGGCCGGTCGATACGCGTGAGCTGGAACAGGCCACCGAGGTCGAGGGGTGCCGGAAGCCGGTACACCTCCTGCTCGGTGATATCGAGCTCGCGCACAAGCAGACCGAGAGTGCGGTCATCCATGTCGTCCGTAATTTCCAGACGGATGGGCGGGCCGAAGCGTCGGCTCAGAAGCTGCTTCTCGAGAGCCTGGATGAGGTTCTCGCTCTCGTCTTCTTCGACCTCGACGTCTTCGTTGCGTGTAACGCGGAACTCGTGGTGTTCGAGGATCTCCATACCCGGAAAGAGCTCTTCGAGGTGGTTCGAGATGAGGTCTTCGATCGGGATAAAGCGCAGTCGACCGCTCTTGTCGTCGGGCAACTGAACGAACCGGGGCAAAACCGTCGGCACCTTGAGGCGGGCGAACTCGACCTTGTTCGTCTTCGGGTTGCGCACACGCACCGAAATGTTGAGCGAGAGGCCGGAGATGTAAGGAAAGGGGTGCGCCGGGTCTACTGCGAGAGGCATCAGCACCGGGAAGATCTGGTTCGAGAAGATCTCGTCGACGCGTGAACGGTCGCTCTCTTCGAGGTCGCTCCACGCTTCGATGTGGATGTTCGCCTCGTCGAGCGCGGGCTTGACCAGGTCTTTGAAGACGAGCGAGTGTCGGGCCTGCAGTTCGTGCGCCTTCGCGCTCACCTCGGCGAGCACAACAGCGGGAGGTGTTCCGACGTTTGTCGGAACGGCAAGACCGGTCTCGATGCGGCGCTTGAGGCCTGCGACGCGCACCATAAAGAACTCGTCGAGGTTCGACGCGAAGATCGCGAGGAAGTTCGCGCGCTCGAGCAGCGGAACCGCGGGGTCTTCGGCAAGTTCGAGAACCCGCTGGTTGAAGGCGAGCCAGCTCAGCTCGCGGTCGAGGAAGCGATCGATGGGAAGGGTGCCGTCGTCGATGCTCGAAGACTCATCGAGGTCGTATTCGTCGAGAGTGTCGGTGCTGTCTGAGGCGCCGCCGAGCGGGTTGTCGCTATCCATCCGCTAATCCTGCCACTGTCGGGTGAACTAACGCTTAACCGACGGGCGAAGGGAACCGTTCGTTCTCGTCTTCGTACACATTGAAGCGGTAACCGACGTTGCGCACGGTGCCGATGAGCGACTCGAGGTCACCGAGCTTGGCGCGCAGGCGGCGCACGTGCACGTCAACCGTGCGCGTACCGCCGAAGTAGTCGTAGCCCCACACCTCGCTGAGCAGCTGCTCGCGAGTGAAGACGCGCGAGGGATGGGTTGCGAGAAAGCGCAGGAGCTCGAACTCCTTGAACGTGAGGTCGAGCGGCTTGCCGTGCACCTTTGCCGAATAGCTCGCCTCGTCGATGATCACGCCGGAGGCCTGGATCTTGCTCGACGACTTGTCTTGCGCCTGGCGACCGATGGCGAGGCGGATGCGGGCATCGGCTTCGGCGGGGCCGGCGTTTTCGAGGATGACGTCGTCAACGCCCCAGTCCGCACTGACCGCGGTGAGCCCGCCCTCGGTGAGCACAAGGAGAAGAGGAACGGTGACGCCCGTGGTGTTCAGGATCTTGCACAGGGACTTCGCGCTGGCCAGATCGTAACGAGCGTCGATGAAGATGAGATCGCACGTGGGCGCGGTAATAAGCGAAGCCGGCTCGGCAGGGATCTGCCTAGTCTTATGGCTGAGTAGCCCCAATGCGGGAAGGACGTCACTGTCACCCGCCGAGGTTAGGATCAGCAACTGCGCCACGGGTCCTCCAAAGTGCGTTCCCACAGTCTAAAGCGCCTTAAGATCGACTTGTGACGTGGAAATTGGAGAGCATCCTCCCGGTATGGGCCCTCGCGGCCCTCGGAGCCGTGCTCGTTGGCGCATTTTCGGCGTCTGACGAGACGAATACCTGGCTCGCAATTGTCTTCGCCGGAGTCGTTCTTGCCACCTTTGGTATCCAGCTTTCGCTCAAAAAGACCGAGGGATTCGTCACACGGGCCATGACGAGCATCGGCGGCGGCCTCATAATCCTCGCCATCGCGACCGCAATCTTCTTTCTCGCATCCCTCAACGCGTAAGCCGCACGGCGGTTAGGCTGAGACCATGAACTTCATCCTCGCGCTTGAGCTCTTCTTCACCGGACTGCTGATCCTCGCGACACTGGCGATCACCGGCACAAGCATCGTTGTGTTGTACAACCTCTTCCGGGGCCAGCGCTAACCTCCGTGATCGATCTCGACGCGAGCCTTCCGGCTGAACTCGTTCCGCTCTCCTGGTTGATCGGCCTCTGGGAGGGCACAGGAGTTGTGCACTACAAGATCGGCGACGAGGTGCGCGAACTCGAGTTCGGTCACCGTCTCAGCTTCTCGCACGACGGTACGCCGTACCTCAACTACTCCTCCTACACGTGGGCGCTCGACGAAGAGCACACCCCGCACGCGACGGAGACCGGGTACTGGCGGCTGAGCCGACCGGCCCAGGAGGGCGATCAGGGCCCCGGAATGCTTCCCGGCACCGGTCCAAACCCCTTCCCGACGGCCGAATCGGTCGAGACCCTGCGTAATGCCGCGGGCGGTTTCGACATCGAGGCGTCGATCGTTCACCCGCGCGGCGTGAGCGAGCTCTACCTCGGCCAGGTCAAGGGTCCGCGCATCGACCTCGTGACCGACGCTGTAGTCCGCACAGCTACGGCCAAGGAATACTCGGCCGCTACCCGCCTGTACGGGCTCGTCGACTCCAAGCTGCTCTGGGCCTGGGACATCGCCGCGCTCGGCCAGGACCTCCGTACCCACTCGTCAGGAACCCTTTCTCGTGTCGAATGAATTCGAAACGCTCCCCGGTGCCGTTGGCACACCTCCCCAGCACTACGGCAATCCGCTCGGCGAGCAGAAGGCGCTCGCCGCGGGCAGCGCAGTTGTTGATCTCTCGCACCGCGACATCCTGACCATCACGGGGCCGGATCGCCTGACCTGGCTCGATTCCCTCACCTCGCAGTCGATTGCGCGCCTTGCCCCCGGCGAGTCGAGCGAGACGCTGCAGCTTGACCCGAACGGGCACCTCGAGTTCGCGATCCGCATCGTTGACGACGGCGAAACCTTGTGGTTGCTCGTTGATGAGGGCGAGGGGATGTCGCTGCTCACGTGGCTCAATAAGATGCGTTTTATGCTCCGGGTCGAGGTACTCGATCGCTCCGACGAGTTCGCCGTTATCGGTTCGTTTGGCGACCAGCTCCTTCCGGCAGCGGCGCCCGCGGGTGTTCCGGTCGTCTGGCACGACCCGTGGACCTCCGTTGTCTCGGGCGGCCACCAGTACGCCCTCACCCCCGAGCACCCCGCCGCGCGCTGGAACTACAGCGAGACGATCATCGAACGCTCGCGCCTCGCTGAAGCCGCAGCGCTGCCGCACGCCGGCCTCCTTGCGCTCGAAGCCCTCCGCATCGCCGCGTGGCGACCGCGGTTCGCGACCGAGGTCGACGAGAAGTCGATCCCGCACGAACTCGACTGGCTGCGCTCGGCTGTGCACCTCACAAAGGGGTGCTACCGCGGTCAGGAGACCGTCGCGAAGGTGCACAACCTCGGGCACCCGCCGCGTCGGCTTGTGCTGCTGCACCTCGACGGCTCAGAAGGTGTGCTGCCGGTATCGGGAGACCAGGTCTTCGTCGACGACAAGCACGTTGGCGCGATCACAACCTCGGCGCTGCACTACGAACTTGGCCCCGTCGCGCTCGCCGTTATCAAGCGCAACGTCGACCCTGCACTCGAACTCGCCGTCGCGACCGACGGCATCCGGGTGTCGGCCGCGCAGGAGATCATCGTTCCCACCGACGCCGGCGCCGTTGCCGACGTGCCACGTTTGCCCCGTCTCGGCGCCGTCGCGCGCTGACGCGTCGCACGCACACCATGAGCGAGGGCACGCAGGCGGCGAGGCTGCGCAAGCTCGAACGCGACATCCGCCGCCGCATTGATATTCGGATGTCGCTGCGCCGCACGGCATCGTCGATCCCCGCTGCGCTGCAAATCGTTGTCGCCGCGACCGGCGCATACGCCGTGGCGCACTACCTCTTCGGTCATGCCGTGCCGCTCGTCGCCGTCACCGTCACGATCTCCGCGCTCGGCTTCACCCGTGACGCGCGGCCAAGGCGGGTGCTCGAGTCGGTCATCGGAATTCTCGTCGGCATCGCGCTCGCCGAAGTGCTGCTGCTCGTCGTCGGAACCGGCGTCTGGCAGATAGCCGTTGTGCTCTTCGCGACGCTCATCGTGGCGCGGCTCGTGTCGCCGAGCAACGCCTTCGCCGTCGCGGCCGGGGTGCAGTCGATGCTTGTGATGCTCCTTCCCGCGCCCGATGGGGGAGTGTTCATCCGAAGCATCGATGGGCTCATCGGCGGCGCGATGGCGCTCATCGTCACGGCGCTCATACCGCGCGACCCGCGGCGGCTTGCGCTCGCCGACACCCGCAAGCTGCACTCGATTCTGCAGGAGGCGCTCGACACTCTTGTGGTCGCGTTGCTCAAGGCCGACGAACCCGCGGCCTCGCTCGCGCTCGAGAGACTACGGCGCACGCAGGCGGTCATCGAGGACTCCAACGCATCGCTCGAAACCGCGATTGCCGTGAGCCGCATTTCGCCGTTTCTGCGCCGACACCTGCCCGCGTTACGTCGACAGGTCGCACTCAACACCGGACTCGACCTCGCCGCGCGCCACATGCGGCTGCTCGCGCGGCGCATCGACTTTCTTGTGCGCGACGGGGTTGCGCGCCCGGAACTCGCAGCGCTGTTCGAACGCGTCGGCGACGGCCTCGCAGACCTGCCCGGCGACTCGCCCGGTGCCCGTGCCACGCTCGAAGCTCTTGCCGTGACGCTCGATCCGGCGGTAGTGCTGCCCGATGCTCAGGTCACCGACTCGATCGTTGTGCACCTTCTGCGCCCGCTCGTTGTCGACCTGCTCGTCGCCTCCGGCATAACGCTCGCGGAGGCGCGGGCGCTGCTCCCGCGCGTGTGACTCACGCTCGTTGGTTGAGTAGCGCGCCAGCGCGTATCGAAACCACCACCCCCGCACACCCCTGAATAACTCTCGCAATCCGCGCCAAGTCGGCCTAGTCTGAAAGTGCGGCTCCCCGCCGCGGGAAGCGAGGTCCCCATGCCCACCTCAGAACGCACGCGTGAGCGCTCCAAGTTCTATGCGGGAATCGCGGTTGCGGCCATCGGCCTCGTCGCGACAATCGGTGGAGTCGTTATCTCCGCAGCCCAGATCTCCGCGGTCGAGAGCGGGGCGACCTTCGCAGTCGCGTCGGGCACCGTCGAGGGCGTCGGCCTCACATCCCCCGCGGAGTTCGAAGCCGCAGAACAGACCTACGCGGTGCGGCTTCTCGTTCCGATCAGCGGGAGCGCCGATACCGAGCGCGAAGCACGAACCCTCTCCTGCGACGTAACCGACTCGACCGGTACCGTCACCACCATCAGCGGGGCGAACGCCAGCGTCCACACCCTCATCAACGGCGCCCACGAGATCGGCCGCGTTGACCTCGCGGCCGGTACCGCGAGCGTGCGCTGCGGCTGGTCAGACCCCACAGACGCCGATGCTCGTCGCGCCATCGCGCGAGACTTCGACGTCATCGCCGCGCAGCCCTGGTTTCTCGAGAGCGGAGCGCCCATCGCGTTCACCGGTGTAGTCGCGTTCCTCGCGGGCGCCCTCGTTATCGCGATCGGCTGGAAGCGTTTTCGCGTTACCAGCCGAAACCCAGAGGCTGAACTGCAGACCAGTCGACGGTAAGTTCGCCGAGTTTGGCTCGTGCGCGAGTGGTTCGCACGGGCCATCCATTCGCTTTGATGGTGTCGACCGTGGCGATCCAGCGTTGTTGTGGGCCGTAGACGCCCAGTGGCGCGTGTACCTGCCAGGCGCGGTCGATCGCGAGCAGAAACTCGTGCACGCGCTCGCCGGCAACGTTGCGGTGGATAAGCACCTTCGGCAGTCGCTCCGCCACGATGCTCGGGCGCTCGAGGTCTGCGAGCCGAAGCGCGATCGTGAAGCGTTGCGGGCCGTCGGTCGTGACATCCACCCAGCTGGCGACGCGTCCGACTTCGTTGCACGTTCCCTCGACGAGCAGGCCGCCGGGCTGTAGCCGGTCGACCATCCGGTGCCAGTTTTCGAGCACCTGGCTCTCGTCGTACTGGCGCAGAACGTTGAGCGCGCGGATGACGGCGGCTTTGCGACCGGTCGGCAGCGGAACCTCGAACCCGCCCATTCGAAAACTCACGCCCGGCTTCGCGCTCTTGTTCGCGAGGGCGACGCGCGCCGGGTCGATCTCGATGCCGATGAGCTCGACGTCTTTTCGAACGCGCGCCAGTCGCTCGTGCAACTCGAGCGTCGTCGTTGCGGATGCGCCGTAGCCCAGATCGACAACCAGCGGGTCATCGGCCTGCTTCAGGGCCGTGGATGCCGCGATCCACCGGTCGATGCGGCGCAGGCGGTTGGTGCCGGTCGTTCCGCGCGTGATCGAACCGATGGGCATGCATCAAGTATCCCGCCCGTCTGCCGCTGGTCGAGCCTGTTCGTCTGCCGGTGGTTGAGCCTGTCGAAACCAGGTCGAGCGAAGCCGAGCCCACCGCCGCGTGAAGAACTCAGGCAAAACGCGCGCATGACGCGCCCGAGCCGCGAGAATCCGGGGTTCCGCCACCGCCCAGCCCGCAAACTGCCTGAGTTCTGAACCGGCGTCGATAAGCTAATCCCATGACTTACACGCTCATCCTCCTGCGCCATGGAAACTCCGACTGGAATCAGAAGAACCTCTTTACGGGCTGGGTTGACGTCCGCCTGAGCGAGCAAGGCGTGGCCGAGGCCAAGCGCGCCGGCGAGCTGCTCGCGGCATCGGGCCTCAAGCCGACCGTTCTCTACACGAGCGTGCTGACCCGTGCGATTCAGACCGCGAACCTCGCGCTCGAGACGGCCGACCGCCTGTGGATCCCGGTCAAGCGCAGCTGGCGCCTCAACGAGCGTCACTACGGTTCTCTTCAGGGACTCGACAAGGCCGAAACCCTTGCCCAGTACGGCGAAGAGAAGTTCATGACCTGGCGTCGCAGCTTCGATGTTCCGCCGCCCGTGCTCGAGGATGACGCCGAGTACAGCCAGGTGCACGACGAGCGCTACGTGGGAATCGACGGCGAGATCCCGCGCACCGAGAGCCTCAAGATCGTCATCGACCGCATGCTTCCCTACTGGGAGAGCGACATCATCCCGTCGCTCACGGCCGGCGAGACCGTGCTCGTCACGGCGCACGGCAATTCGCTGCGCGCACTCATCAAGCACCTCGACGGTATCTCCGACGAGGCGATCTCCGAGCTCAACGTGCCGACCGGTATCCCGCTCGTCTACGAACTCGATGACAACTTCGCGCCAATCAAGCCCGCCTACTACCTCGACCCGGAGGCCGCTGCAGCCGGTGCCGCTGCCGTCGCCGCCCAGGGCAAGAAGTAGCCCCTCCGCATCAGTTCACCGAAGCGCGCTCCCGAGAAGGGGCGCGCTTTTGTGTGCGCGCTAGTGGGTAACGTGCGCGCTACGCCGCCGTAGCGCGCGTGCAACGTAGTAGCGCGCACGCTTCCGGGGCTTGGATGTCGCGGCTCACGCTCGCGCCATGCACCTGCTTAGGGCAGAGGGTTGAGCGCGTCGTAGTCGCGGAACGACCGGTTGACTGCGACGACCACCAGCACGAGGCTGACGATGAGCAGGCCGCCGAGGAGCGACGGCAGCCAGAGCAGGGTCGTCGCGGCGATGAGGCCGATCCAGGCGTCGCCGAGGCGCGGTCCGCCGGTGACGACGACGATGAAGAGGCCTTGGGTGCGTCCGCGCATCGAGTCGGGCACGGCGGATTGCATCATCGACGTGCGGAAAACGGAGCTGATGTTGTCCGCTCCGCCCGCACCGGCAAGGGCGAGGGCAGCGAGCCCGAGCGCCGGCAGGTTGGCAGACGCGAACGAGTCGGTGATGGTGCCGCTCGCTGTCGATCCGAGTGGCAGCAGCACGAGCCCGAAGGCTGCCATGAACCCGCCGTAGGCGACGACGGCATTGCGAATAGCTTTGCCGTGCCAACGCACGTGCCCGAGCCTGCCGGAGAACACCGAGCTCACGAACATGCCGACAGCGAATGACGCGGTGAGCACGGCAACGGTGACGGCGCCACCGCCGATGACGAGTGCACCCACCGCGGGGTAGAGCACACGCGGCATACCGAAGGTCATCGCGATGATGTCGATCAAAAATGACGATCGGATGTTTGGAGCCCGACGAAGAAAAGCGAGACCCTGCACAACCGCGGCAAATCCGGGTCGGCGGGTGCCACCCTCCGGCACGATTGCGGGCAGCGTGATGATGCCGGTGAACGCGGCGAGGAAGAGCACGGCGTCAACCGTGTAGGTCCATTGGATGCCGACCGTTGCGACGAGTGTTCCGGCGAGGGCGGGGCCGAGCGTGACCGCCGCGCCAAACCCGATGCCGTTGAGTGCCGATGCTCCCGGCAGCAGGTGCGCGGGCAGCAACCGGGGCACGATCGCGGCGCGGGTTGTGCCCACGATTGTTGTAGCCACGGCGTTGACCGTGGTGAGCGCGTAGTACGCCCAGAGTGCGTCGACGTGCGTCCACGCGGCTACCGCGAGCCCGATTACGGAGAGCCACGCGACGGTCTCGGAGATAAGCGCGACGATCCTGCGGTCGAAGCTGTCGGCGAGCAGGCCGCCGTAGATGCCGGCGATGATCATCGGCACCAGGCCAACGACTCCCACGAGGGCAACGGCAGATGTCGACCCGGTGAGCGAGTAAATGTGCAGACCGACGGCGACGAGCGTCATCTGGGCGCCGATGTTGGCGACGTTTGTGCCGATCCAGAGCCGCATAAATGCGGGGCTCTCGCGGAACGGGGTGAGATCGACCCAGTGGCTGCGTCGAACGGTGGGAACGGGGGTGGTGGGGTTCGTCATGCGACATCCAGCTTAAGCCAGATGCGCGTCGGTCGCCGGGTCAGTTGGAGTCGGGGTAGTCGGGGTCTGCCGCGCGGGTCTCGCCGACTCCGCCGGTGTCGTTGACTGACTCGACGTCCGCTGGTTCGACACCGGGTGCCGGGTCGCGCACGGCCTCTGACGAGAGCGTGTCGGGGTCTTCCTGCGCGAGGGCGGAGGCCGCGACATCCAAGTCATCTGCGACGCTGTCGCCCTGGTCGGTGAGTCCGGTGGGGGAGTCGTCGGTGAAGGTGTCGGGCGGGGTGTTGCCGGAGAGCGGGTTGTCGGAGTCGTTGCCGAGGATGCTCATCGTTCGATCCCGAGGTCGTCGTCGGACGGTTCAGTAGGTTCGGCCGTCGATGGGTCGGGCACGGATTCCGCGCCGCCTACAGGCTCTTCGGACGGGTCGTGGATGCTCGTACCCGATTCGTCAGGAGCGAACTCGTCGGGAGAGGGTCCGGGGCTCAGAACGTCAGACATGGGACTTCCTTTCGTCCCCTCCAGCAAACGCTCGCGGGCGTCGGCGCGCAAGACCGCGCGCGAACGCCCAGCGAGCGCTGAGGTTCGCCGGGTGCGCTCTATCGCGTACCAACCGCGCCACGGCGAACTGGCGCGCTTGGTACGCAGTAGCGCGCGCACGCCAGGTTGGGGCGGCTTACCCCTAGTTGCTCGTGTCTGCCACTACCCAGTCGCCGGTCGCCAGGTACTGAACCTTCTTGGCGATCGAGACGGCGTGGTCGGCGAAACGCTCGTGGTAGCGCGAGGCGAGGGTCGCGTCGACGGTGTCGACAGCGGCGCCCTTCCAGGTCTCGCCGAGAACCTTGTCGAAGACGCTGAGGTGAAGTTCGTCGATGCGGTCGTCGTCGTTGCGAATTTCTTCGGCGAGGCGAACGTCTTCGGTCTTGAGCAGCTCGACGAGTTTCTTCGCGATTGCAACGTCGAGGGCGCCGAGCTCGGAGAACGTCGGGCGCAGCGTCTTGGGAACAACCTTGTCGGGGAAGCGGTAGCGCGCGAGCTGCGCGATGTGCTCGGCCATGTCGCCCATGCGCTCGAGCGAGGCGGAGATGCGCAGCGCCGAGACGACGATGCGGAGGTCGCGGGCGACGGGCTGCTGACGCGCGAGGATGTTGATGGCGAGCTCGTCGAGTTCGAGTGCGGCGATGTCGATCTTGTCGTCGTCTGCGATAACGGTCTCAGCGAGCGAGACGTTCGACTCGTTGAACGCCTTCGTCGCGTTCTCGATCGATACGGCAACGAGGGTCGCAATCTCGACGAGGCGCTCCTGCACCTCTTGAAGCTCCTGCTGGAAGACCTCGCGCATGTTCGTACCCTTTCACAGCGAAACATTTGTTCCGCACAGTTGAAGCCACAGTGCCCCGCGAAGGTTAACAACCGGTGTAGCTCTTCTGAACACTATGCGACCTCACAGGGGTCAGCAGGTTCAGGAGCAGGGCTTCCCTCGACGAAGTAACTAATCTAGTCCCTATGGACTCCGCCTGGCTGGTGCCGCTGTCGCTGGCCTTCGGCGTATTCGTTGGAGCCGGCATGGTCGCGATCATTGTGCTCGCTGCCCGTCGTGGACAGATGGCGGTGGATGTCGTTAGCTCAGCGGTTCCGGACGGCGTCGATCAGGTGCTCGACGCGATCGAGTCCGCGGGGGTTGTGCTCGACCATTCGAACAACGTCGTCAAGGCGAGCCCCGGAGCCATGGCTTTCGGCATCGTCTATAACGGCGCGCTTGTGCACCCGGAGATCGTGAAGCTCATCGACAAGGTACGTCGTCGCGGCGAGCCGATCGCCGAGGAGCTGCACCTCGCGCGTGGGCCATTCGGCGAGGCGAGCATCTACCTCTTTGTGCGGGTGGCGCGGCTCGGTGCCCGCTACATCCTCCTGCTTGCCGATGACCGCACAGAGTCGTACCGGCTCGACGAGGTGCGTCGTGACTTCGTTGCGAACATCAGCCACGAGCTCAAGACGCCGATCGGTGCGGTGAGCCTTCTGGCCGAGGCGCTCACCGAGGCCGCGAAAGACCCCGTGCAGGTGAAGAAGTTCGCGAAGCGCCTCACCAAGGAGTCGGAGCGCCTCACGCGCATCACAAAGGAGATCATTCAGCTCTCCCGCCTGCAGGCCGCCGACGCGATCTCGAAGCCCGAACTCGTCGACATCGATGACGTCGTTGCGCAGGCGATCGACCAGAACCAGGTCGCTGCGGAGTCGTCGAAGATCCGTCTCGTCTCGGGCGGCGACGCCGGAGCCGAAGTGTATGGCGACGAGCCGCTGCTCGCCGTCGCGCTGCACAACCTCATCGCGAACGCGATCCAGTACTCGCCCAAGGGCTCCCGCATCGGTGTTGGGGTGAGTAACGACGACGGTGTCGTTGAGATCGCCGTCACCGACCAGGGCATCGGAATCCCCGACGAAGACCTCGACCGCGTGTTCGAGCGGTTCTACCGCATCGACCCCGCACGCAGTCGTCACACGGGAGGCTCGGGCCTCGGCCTCAGCATCGTCAAGCACGTCGTACAAAACCACGGCGGCGACGTTCGCGTCTGGTCGCAACCCGGCAACGGTTCAACATTCACCATCAGGCTGCCCGAAGCAACTTCGGCGGGCGCCGCCAGTCTCGGAGAAGAATCATGACCCGCATTCTCATCGTCGAAGACGAAAGGTCGCTCAGCGAACCTCTCGCCTACCTCCTCGGTCGCGAAGGGTACGAAACGACTGTCGTCGATGACGGGCTCGCTGCCGTCGCCGAGTTCGACAAGAACGGCACAGACCTCGTGCTGCTCGACCTTATGCTCCCCGGGCTTTCGGGCACCGAGGTCTGCCGTGAGCTGCGCAACCGCTCGCAGGTTCCGATCATTATGCTCACCGCCAAGGACAGCGAGGTGGACGTTGTTGTTGGCCTCGAACTCGGCGCCGACGACTACGTCACAAAGCCCTACAAGACGCGCGAGCTCCTCGCGCGCATCCGGGCCGTTATGCGTCGCCGCGCCGAGCCCGAAGACCTGAGCGACGTTGTGCTCGAGGCGGGCACGGTGCGCATGGACGTCGAGCGCCACACGGTATCGGTCAGCGGAACCGTTGTACCCATGCCGCTCAAGGAGTTCGAACTGCTCGAGCTGCTGCTGCGCAACGCGGGTCGCGTTCTCACGCGCGGCCAGCTGATCGACCGGGTCTGGGGCGCCGACTACTTCGGCGACACCAAGACGCTCGACGTGCACATCAAGCGCATCCGCTCACGCATCGAAGCCGTGCCGTCCGAGCCCGAAATGCTCGTGACGGTGCGAGGCCTCGGCTACCGCTTCGAGGCGTAGCGCACCCAGGCACAGAAAAAGGGCGGCACCGTGAGGTGCCGCCCTTTTCAATTCGTTTGGATGCTACGGAGCCGGCGTCTCGGTCGGCTCGGGTGTGCCGCTCGGCGACAGGGTCGGCAGCGGCGTCGGGGTGAGGCCGGTGTACTCCGAGTGCTCGGCCGGGATAACCGGAACAAGCAGCTGCTTGCCCTCTTCGGTGCCGTACTGCACGTAGACGGGGAAGAGGCTGCCGAGTTCGACGTCGAGTCCGCTCAGCACAAGCTGGTCTTCACCGGTGTTGCCAACAGAGAGGTTCGTGTTGCCCGCGACGGAGACGGTTGCGGTGATTGTCTTGCCCGCGGCATCCACGTACTGAAAATCAACGTTGGCGTTCGAGGTGCCGGAATTGATGATCGTCATGATGAGGGAGGCGTCTGTGCCGTCCTCGGAGAGGGCCACAGCGTTGCGGATCTTGACGTCACCGAGGTTGGCCTCAACACCGTCGCTCGGGGCGTACTGGATCAGGGTGGCCTGGGGGGCGAAAAAACCGCAGCCGGACATGCCGAGCGCGAGTGCGCCAGCGAGGATGATGGATGCCGCGCCGCGTGCAATCACTGGAGCCTCCGGGGTTGTGAACAGGAGCCTCCAGTTTAGCCATGGCACCGGTCGGCAAAAGCCAGCCCGGCCGGTCGGAAAAGGCGCGTGGTAAACTGGGGCCTCTCGAAAGGACCGGATCTATGTTGTTCGAGGTCGGTGAAACAGTTGTTTACCCCCACCACGGTGCCGCAACGATAGTTGAAGTCAAGAAGCGGATCATCAAGGGCGAAGAGAAGCTCTACCTGAAGCTCAATGTCGCACAGGGTGGCCTGGTTATCGAAGTTCCCGCGGAAAACGTCGACCTCGTCGGCGTTCGCGATGTCATCGGCCAGGAGGGTCTTGACCAGGTCTTCGAGGTGCTGCGCGCCCCCTTTACAGAGGAGCCCACCAACTGGAGCCGCCGCTACAAGGCCAACCTTGAGAAGCTCGCCTCCGGTGACGTGATCAAGGTCTCCGAGGTTGTGCGTGACCTCTGGCGCCGCGACCAGGATCGTGGCCTCTCCGCCGGCGAGAAGAGCATGCTCGCCAAGGCCCGCCAGATTCTCATCTCCGAGCTCGCGCTCGCCGAGAAGACCGATGAAGAACAGGCTTCGAACGTTCTCGACGAAGTCCTCGCGTCGTAACCGGTGAGTGAACCCACCACCGCGGTCATCCTCGTCGCCGCGGGCAGCGGAACCCGACTCGGCGCCGACGTTCCCAAGGCCTTTGTCGACGTGGCCGGTCGCACGATTCTCGAGCGCGCCCTCCGGTCGGTGCTCGGTATGGCCGAGCCCGCACAGGTCATCGTTGTTGCGCCGAGCGAACTGCGTGCGGAAGCCGAGCGGATCGTTCGCGCGGCGTTGGGTGAGGCATCCATCGCTGTGAACGTTGTGGCTGGCGGCGATACACGTCAGCAGTCCGTTGCCGCTGGGCTCGCTGTGCTCGGTGACGACGTCGACGTTGTGCTTGTGCACGACGCCGCCCGGTCGCTCACGCCTCCCGCGCTGTTTGAGCTTGTGATCGCCGCGGTGCGCGCGAGTGGCGCCGGGGTCATTCCGGGGCTCGCTGTCGCCGACACCATCAAACAGATCGACTGGATGGGCTCGGTCGAGAAGACCGTCGACCGTTCCGCCCTTGTCGCAGTGCAGACGCCGCAGGGCTTTCCGCGAGGTGTGCTGGTTGCGGCGTACGCGAGTGCCGATCAGGACTACACGGATGACGCGGCTCTCGTTGCGGCACACGGTACCGCCGTCACCGTGGTCGACGGTGACCCGCTCGCGTTCAAGATCACCACGCCGTGGGACCTCGCTCGCGCCCAATCGCTTGTCGCGCCCGAGTCCGCACCGGCTGCGCTGCAGTGGCGCACGGGTGTTGGGATCGACGTGCACGCCTTCGATGAGGAGGCTCCGCTGTGGCTCGGCGGCCTCTACTGGCCGGGGGAGCCGGGACTTGCCGGACACAGCGACGGCGACGCCATCGCACACGCGGTCTGCGATGCGCTGCTCTCCGCGAGTGGGCTCGGCGACATCGGTGGGCGCTTCGGTACCTCTGACAAGCAGTTCGAGAACGCGCACGGCGAGGTGTTTCTGACCGCCACCGTCGAACTCGTTCGCGGCGCCGGATTCGAGATCGGCAACGTCGCCGTGCAGCTCATCGCCAACCGTCCGAAGCTCGCCGCTCGTCGCGCCGAGATCGAAGTGCACCTCACGGCGCTGCTCGGGGCGCCCGTGAGCATCTCCGCAACAACCGCCGACGGGCTCGGATTCACCGGTCGTGGCGAGGGAGTTACAGCAATTGCGACGGCACTTGTAACCACCGCCCCGTAAGATTGCCCGGTGACTGTTCGGCTCTATAACACCAGAACGCAGGCGATCGCCGACTTCGCACCCCTCGTGCCCGGCCAGGTCGGCCTGTACGTCTGTGGACCCACCGTACAGTCGAGCCCCCACATCGGGCACCTGCGGTCGGCCCTCGTCTACGATTTGTGGCGCCGCTGGCTCACCTATCGCGGCAACACGGTGACCCTCGTGCGCAACGTCACCGACATCGACGACAAGATCCTCGCCAACGCTTCGTCGACCGAAGAGTGGTGGGCTCTCGCCTACCGTTACGAGCTTGAGTTCAGCGATGGCTACCGTCGGCTCGGCATCCTCCCGCCCACCTACGAGCCCCGGGCAACCGCGAGCGTCACCGAGATGCAGGCGATCATCACCCGCCTCATCGACCGAGGGCACGCGTACCCCGCAGAAGATGGCTCCGGCGACGTCTACTTCGATACGGCATCGTGGCCGAGCTACGGCGAGCTCACGAATCAGAAGCCGGCCGATATGGTCGCGGCATCCGATTCGGATCCCCGGGGGAAGCGCGCTCCACAGGACTTCGCCCTCTGGAAGGGCTACAAAAACACCGAGCCGGTTTCGGCGAAGTGGGAATCGCCGTGGGGCGACGGCAGGCCCGGCTGGCACATCGAGTGCTCGGCGATGAGCTCGCGCTACCTCGGCCCGCACTTCGACATTCACGGCGGCGGGCTCGACCTGCGTTTTCCGCACCACGAGAACGAACTCGCGCAATCGAGCGCTGCGGGTGACGGCTTCGCCAACTACTGGGTGCACAACGGGCTCGTGAATGTCAACGGCCAGAAGATGTCGAAGTCGCTCGGCAACTCCATCTTCGCTTCAGAATTTCTCGAACTCGCTCGTCCGCTCGTCGTTCGGTACTACCTGGGCTCCGCGCACTACCGTTCGACGATCGACTACCACGATGGCGCGCTCATCGAGGCAGAGGCGGGGCTCGAGCGCATCGAGGTGTTCCTCGATCGAGTCGCCCGCAGGCTCGAGGGCACCCGGTTCGCAACGGAGAGCCCGCTCACCATCCCGACCGAGTTCGGCGAAGCCATGGACGACGACCTCGCCGTCCCACAGGCGCTCGCCGTGCTGCACGACGCGGTGCGCGCCGGTAACGCCGCACTCGACAACGAAGACCTTGGAGCCGCGGCCACCATCCGCGGCGAAGTGATGGCAATGACAGAAGTCCTCGGCATCAACCCCGATGCGCCCGAATGGCGCACAACCGGGTCGGACCAGGCCGAACGCGCACTCGCCGCGCTCGTTGACACCCTCATCGAAGACCGCGCGAAAGCCCGAGCGTCAAAAGATTTTGGCGCGGCAGACCGCATCCGTGATGAACTCGCAGCAGCGGGCATTACGGTCGAAGACACCCCCTCAGGGGCACATTGGAGCATTAACTCGTGAAGAATCCAGGCAACAAGCCGCGCGCAGGCGCGGTGCGCAAGGGCCGCAAGGGCCCCCAGGTCGGCTCAGGCGGACAGGGCCGTCAGGCCCTCGAGGGCAAAAAGCCCACCCCAAAGGCAGTCGATCGCCCGTACCACCCCGCCGGAAAGCGCAAGGCCGCTGCCGAGCGCTTCGAGGCATCGGGCGGACGCCGCAAGGTCGGCACCCCCGACGGCGCACCCCAGCCGCAGCGCACGGCGCAGCGCAAGGCGAAGTCGAGTGACGAGGTCGAGGTAGTAACAGGCCGCAACTCGGTGCTTGAGGCACTGCGCGCCAAGATCCCCGCGACAACGCTCTACGTTGCTACGCGCATCGAATATGACGACCGCGTCAAGGAAGTTCTCAAGCTCGCGACGAGCCGCGGCATCCCCGTGCTCGAAGTTATGCGTCCGGAGCTCGACCGCCTCGCCGGATTCGACTCCGTGCACCAGGGCCTCGCGCTCAAGGTGCCGCCGTACGAGTACTCGCACCCGCTCGAAATGCTCGAGAAGGTCATCTCAAGTGGACGCGTTCCGCTGTTCGTTGCGCTCGACGGCATCACCGACCCGCGCAACCTCGGCGCAATCATCCGCTCGGTCGCCGCATTCGGTGGCCACGGTGTGATCGTGCCGCAGCGTCGCTCGGTTGGGCTCACCGCCTCGGCGTGGAAGACCTCGGCCGGCGCCGCGGCCCGCACCCCCGTTGCGATGGCAACCAACCTCACCCAGACGATCAAGGCCTACAAGGAGGCCGGCGTCTTTGTGCTCGGCCTCGATGGCGACGGAGATGTCTCGCTTCCGGGCCTTCAGCTCGCCAAGCAGCCCGTGCTCATCGTCGTCGGCAGCGAGGGCAAGGGACTCTCTCGTCTCGTCGCCGAGAACTGCGACGCGATTGTGTCGATCCCGATCAACGCCTCGACCGAGTCGCTCAACGCCGGTATCGCCGCGTCTGTGACCCTGTACCAGATCTCGACGATGCGGGCCGCGAAGAAGTAGCTAGTTCTTGTCGGTTGAGTAGGGCGCTCTGGCGCCCGTATCGAAACCCGGTTTCGATACGGCCCTGAGCGCCCTAGGCTTCGATACGGCCGCGGGCGGCCTACTCAACCCGGCGCTCAACCAGCAAGCTGGCGCTCAGACCTTATTGCGCCAGTCGTCTTCGTCGATGATCTCGGTCGGCAGCGTGTACGTGCCGGTTGGCGGGTCGATCATCGTTGCCTCGTCGCGACGGTCGCGCAGCACATTGTCTACGTAGCTGCTCACCGCCTCCGCGAGAGGAACGTCGCGCTTCTCGTTCTGCGAGAGGTACCAGCGGTGGTCGAGCAACTGGTGGAAGACCTCGGCGGGCTCGAGGCGTCCTTTGAGGTCTTTCGGGATCGCGCGGATCACGGGCTCGAAGACACGCACAACCCACTCGTGGGCGGCGACTTCCTCGTCCATGCTCTTTTTGTCGAACGTTGCCATGTACGAGTCGAGGTCGTTGAGCAGTCGGCGAGCCTGGTTCTCCTGGGCATCGAGGCCGGTGAGACGCAGCAGACGTCGTGAGTGGTGGCCGGCGTCGACAACCTTCGGCTGGATTCGCACCTGCGTTCCGGTCTCGTCGGTCTTGATCGCGAGTTCTTCGATGTCGAAGCCGAGGTCGTTGAGGCGGCGAACGCGGTCGTTGATGCGCCAGCGCTCGGCCTGGGCGAATTCTTCAGAGCCGGTGAGCTCGGTCCAGAGCATGCGGTACTGCGCGACGATCCCGTCGGCAATGGCGATCGGGTCGACGTCTTCTTCGAGGCGTCCGCCTGACTGGAGGTCGAGCAGCTCGCCCGCGATGTTGACGCGCGCGATTTCGAGGTCGTTCTCGCGCTGGCCGTTCGAGAGGCCGCCGTCGTAGAGCTTGCCGGTCTCGGCATCGACGAGGTATGCAGCGAACGCGCCTGCGTCCCGTCGGAAGAGGGTGTTTGAAAGCGACACGTCGCCCCAGAAGAAGCCGACGATGTGCAGGCGCACGAGCAGCACGGCGAGTGCGTCGACGAGGCGGGTTGCGGTATCGGGGCGCAGCGCCTGTGAGAACAGCGCGCGGTAGGGAAGCGAGAACTTGAGGTGGCGCGTGACGAGCGCGGACTCGAGAGCCTCGCCTGTGGGGCTCGAACGGTTGGCAATGACCGCGACCGGGTCAACGCAGGGGATGTCGATGCGTTGCAGGGTGCGCAGCAGGTCGTACTCGCGCTTCGCGAGTTCCCCCGAGGTTTCCTTGATCGCAACGACGTAGCCGCTCAGGTGCACAAAACGCACGAGGTGGCGCGAGATGCCCTTCGGTAGGGCGGCGATGACGTCGTCGGGCCAGGTGTCGAGGGGCTGGCCCCACGGCAGGTCGAGGAGTGCGGGGTCGACTGTTGCCGAGGTGATGTTGAGTGAGCCGCTCATTGTTCTATCTTCCCGTTAACGTGCAGATGGGCGGCGTACACAGACGCCGCCCACCTGGTGAATCTTGTTACGCCGCAGCGATCGGCTTCTTCGTCAGGCGAAGGCCCGACTCGGTCTCGAACACGTGCACGTGGTTGGGCTCCGGAAGGATGAATACCTTGTCGCCGGCGTTCGGGTGTGAACGACCGTCAACGCGGGCCACAATGTCGACGCGGTTGCCGTCGATCTGCGTGTGGCCGTAGAGGTAGCCGTCGGCGCCGAGCTCTTCGACAACATCGACGTCGACCGGAAGGCCCTCGCCGGTTGTCGAGACGCGAACGTCTTCGGGGCGAATGCCGATCGTGACCTTCTTGGCGGAGGTGCCGCCGAGGGTCTCGCGGTCGACGGCTGCCGTCGAGGTGCCGAACTTGAGTCCGCCGTCGACAACGTCAGCGTCGAACAGGTTCATCGCGGGGCTGCCGATGAAGCCTGCAACGAACACGTTCTGAGGCTGTTCGTAGAGGTCGCGAGGTGTTCCGACCTGCTGAAGCACGCCATCCTTGAGAACCGCGATGCGGTCACCCATGGTGAGTGCCTCGGTCTGGTCGTGGGTGACGTAGACGGTCGTGACGCCGAGGCGGCGCTGCAGCGAAGCGATCTGCGTACGCGTCTGAACGCGCAGCTTGGCGTCGAGGTTCGACAGCGGCTCATCCATCAGGAAGACCTGGGGCTGGCGAACGATGGCGCGACCCATTGCAACGCGCTGACGCTGTCCACCGGAGAGTGCCTTGGGCTTGCGGCCGAGGTAGGGCTCGAGGTCAAGCAGCTTTGCCGCCTCGAGTACGCGGGTCGCACGCTCGTCCTTGTTGACGCCGGCGATCTTGAGCGCGAAGCCCATGTTCTCGGCGACCGTCATGTGGGGGTAGAGGGCGTAGTTCTGGAAGACCATCGCGATGTCGCGATCCTTCGGCGGAACGTCGGTGACGTTGCGGTCACCAATGAGGATGTTGCCCTCATTGACCTCTTCGAGGCCGGCGAGCATACGAAGGGAGGTGGACTTTCCACAACCGGAGGGGCCGACGAGGACGAGGAATTCGCCGTCTGCGACCGAGAGGTCGAGAGCGTCGACCGCGGGGCGGGTGGAACCCGGGTAGAGACGGGTTGCCTTGTCAAAAGTGACTGATGCCATGACTATTAATGCTCCTTCACCGGCAGGTACGTGCCGGACGATCCGTAGTGAATGGATGGCGGCGGTAAACCGCCACTGCCATTATGTCACCTAGGCTTGTGCAGCGGCCGTGTGGGAAGCTCCCAGACAGCCCCCGTATTCTCCTGAGGGCGCCGTAAGTTTGCGTCTACCCACCCAGAATTTCTAAGAGGTTTGATGACCTACGGACTCCCGGCCGGAGATGGCCCGAGTAATAACGAACGCCGCGAGGCCGCCCGTGAGAAGGCCAAGACTCTTCGCAACGAGCACCGCAAGAAAGAAAAGCGCAGCCGCCTGCTCATCCAGGGTGGCGTTCTCGTCGTTTTGATCGCTCTCGCTGTGGTCATCACTCTCGTGATTATGACGACGGCGAACCGCCCCGCAACCGCCGGACCGCGCAACATGCTGAGCGACGGCATCCTCATCGGCGAGGGTTTTGTCGCAAAGCCGACGGCAGCGCTGCAGCCCGGGGAGAACCCCGTGCCCAACGTGGCCGACGAGACGACAGACGTCATCTCGATCCAGCTCTACGTCGACTACTTCTGCCCCGTGTGTGGGCTCTTCGAGAAGACCAACGGCGACCAGATAGCCACCCTCGTCGACAGCGGTGCCGCGACTGTCGAGATCTTCCCGTACGCGATTCTCGACAGCGTCTCGCAGGGCACAAAGTACTCGACCCGTTCGTCGAATGCCGCAGCGTGCGTCGCCGACTACTCGCCCGACAGCTACTTCGATTTCAATAACATCCTGTTCGACAACCAGCCGGAAGAGCAGACCGGCGGACTCAGCGACGAACAGCTCATCGACCTGACCGCGAAGGCGGGCGTCGACAACGCACCGGCGATCGCCAAGTGCATCACCGACCAGAAGTTCAAGGACTGGGTCGCCGAGGCACGCGACCGCCACCGTACCGAGGGCGCTCCGAACAGCAACGTTGACTCGATCGCAGGCACTCCGACAGTGATCGTCAACGGCCTCAAGTACACGGGCGCGCTCAACGACTCGGCCGCGTTCTCCGCATTCGTTCTCCAGGCCGCAAACACCTCCTTCAACGACGCGACGACGTCGACTCCGACGCCCAGTCCGACGACAACTCCCGCGGGATAACGCGAGGCCGCGACATCCATTCGTCATTGCCGGGTGGATGTCGCGAGCCCAGCTTTTCGGCGATCTCTCAGCCTCGCGCTGCCGGCATTTACGCGGGCCCGTCACGGGTCTAGCATCACGGCTACCGCTTGCCCGGAGAAGAGAACAACCGTGTCAATCGTTACGCAACTCCTCGCTCACCTGGGTCGCACGCGCAACTCGTTCGACCTCGTCTCGCTCAACCCCCAGCCGCTGCCGCCGCGGTGGCTTGAGGGTCTCAACCCGCAACCGATCCCGCCCGGGGAGTACGGCGCGGCTGTCGGCCGACGCGTGCTCGAACTCGCCTGGATCTCCGACCGGCTCGGGGTGCCCGTCGTGTCGGTTCAGGACGACATCGACGAGTTTTGCCCGATGCCTTTTGTTAAGATTCCGCTGCCTCCGGGCTTCGGTTTTCCGCCGGTGCCCGACCCGGAGCCGGGGCCGGACTGGCGGCGCGCCTACCTCGTGGGTCTCGCGAGCACGCTCGCGGCGACTTCCGGGCGGGTCGCTGAATCCGAGCTCGTGCGCGGACTTCTCGACCGGTCGCTCGAGTCGTTTGCGGCAATCGAGGGTTAGGTCGTCAGCTCCGCGAGCAGGGCCTCGACCCGGCGCTTGATGTCGTCACGAATCGGGCGCACGTCGTCGAGGCTTTTGCCCGCGGGGTCGACGAGCTCCCAGTCTTCGTACCTCTTGCCCGGAAAGATCGGGCAGACATCGCCGCAGCCCATGGTGATAACAACATCCGAGTCGCGTACCTGCTCGGTCGTCATCAGCTGCGGCAGCCCGCGCGAGATGTCGATGCCCTCTTCGGCCATCGCTGCGATCGCCATCGGGTTGATCTGGTCGCCCGGCTCCGAGCCGCCCGAGCGCACCTCGATCGCGCCGCCGGAGAGCGCGGTGAGGTAACCGGCCGCCATCTGCGAGCGACCCGCGTTGTGGATGCAGACGAAGAGCACTGAGGGTTTCATGATTCCTTAGGAGGTTGAGCAGACGCCGGTTGCGGGCAACACAAGGTCGACGCTACTCGCAGCGTCGAGATCACCGGCGAGGTAGGCAGCGATCGAGCGCACCTGCTCGTATCCGGTCGCGAGCAGGAAGGTGGGCGCTCGGCCGTAGCTCTTCATCCCGGCGATGAAAAAATCCGGCTCTGGATGTCGCAGCTCAGCGAACCCGTGCGGCTCGACGGTGCCGCAGGAGTGCACGTTCGGGTCGATGAGCGGTGCGAGGGCGCGCGGCGCCTCAACGATCGGGTCGAGGTCGAGTCGGATCTCGCGCAACAGGTCGAGCTCGGGGCGGAATCCCGTCGCGTTGACAATAACGTCGGCATCGAGACTCACGGCCTCGCCGCGTCGCGTGCCCGACACTCGCACGCGCCCGTCGACCCGCGTGAGCCCGGTGATCTCGAAACTCTCGAGCACCTCGATGACGCCGGAGTCGATCAGCTTCTGCACCCGCGCGCCGAGCGAGGCGCGGCCGACGAGCTCGTCGTCGTCCGAGGTGAAGACGCGAACCGCCCGCGGGTTGCGAATGACCCACGTGACGCGGGTCTGCGGCGCGACCCGGACGAGGGTTGCGAGAGCGATGAGCGTGTTCGCTGCCGAGTGCCCTGCGCCAACGACGACGGTGTGCGCACCGCTGAACCGGGCACGGTCGGCGCCCAACACGTCGGGGAGGGCTGGGGTGATGTGCGCCGCGACATCCACGAGGCCGATGGGATCGAGTCCGCTCGAGCCGAGGCTGTTCGGCGAGAGGAAGGTGCCCGAGGCATCGATCACCGCGCGTGCGGTGATCTCGCTGCCGTCGCTCAGGCGCAGCACAAAGGGGGCGGATGCTCGCCCGGCCGATCGCGTGCGATCCATGCCCTGGCGCGAGACCGCGACCACGCGTGTGCTGAGCGTGGTGTGCTCCGCGAGTGCGTCGGCGAGGGGTGTGAGGTAGCCGTCGACGAGTTCGATTCCGGATGGCGCGGTCTCGAGGTTGCGCGGGGCGTCCCAGCCGGTTGCGTCAAGCAGTCGAACCGCCGCGGGATCGAGCAGCTCCCTCCACGGCGAGAACAGGCGGATGTGCCCCCACAACCGCACACTGTTCGCTGCCGTGTCGCCCGCCTCGAGAACGGTGAACGGGATGCCGCGTTCGGTGAGGTGCGCGGCGGCGGCGAGCCCGATCGGGCCGGCGCCGATGATGGCAACGGGGTGCTCGTTCATGCCATCCACTCCAAACATCGATCGTTGTCGATGTAATCATGCAGCGCTATATCGATGGTTGTCAATGTTTAGTAGCATGCCGGTATGAGCTCGATCACCCTGCTGCCCGTCATCGACGCCGCGGCGTGCTGCGCACCGCTCACCCGCGAGACCCTCGGGCCGAGTCAGGCCGACGACCTCGCCCGCTCGCTCAAGGCTCTCGCCGACCCGGCGCGACTGCGACTCATCTCGATCATCGCCGCCTCGGAGGGCCAGGAGGCGTGCGTCTGCGACCTCACCGAGCCGCTCGACATCGGGCAGCCGACCGTCTCGCACCACCTGAAAGTGCTCACCGATGCCGGTTTTGTCACGCGGTCGAAGCGCGGCACCTGGGCGTATTACGCGCTTGTGCCGGGAGCGCTCGACTCGGTGGCGCGGCTACTGGTGAGCGCCTAGCCCAGCAGCTCCGGTCGCTTCCAGTCCGCGCCGTGCACGTGCTGGTCGAGGAACGCGAACACAGTCTCGTACCAGACGACCGAGTGCTGCGGCTTGAGCACCCAGTGGTTTTCGTCGGGGAAATAGAGGAAACGGTGCTGCGTCTCGCCGGTTTCTGACGCGTGATGTTCGGCGAGCTCCGACCACAGGCGCAGGCTCTCGCCGATCGGCACGCGGTAGTCGTGGTCGCCGTGGATGACGAGCATCGGTGTCTCGATCTTCTCCACCGAGGAGTGCGGTGAGTTCTTCACCATGCCCTCGGGAGTGAAGATGCTCTGCCAGTACTCCGACGAATCGGTTGTGCCGGCGAACTGGTCGAGCGCCCACAGGCTCGCGTGGCTCACGATCGCGCGGAAGCGAGTCGTGTGGCCGGCGATCCAGTTGGCCATGTAACCGCCGAATGACCCACCCATTGCCGCAGTGAGCGACTCGTCGATGTCGGAGCGCGCCTCCGCCGCATCGGTGATGGCGAGCAGGTCGGTGTACGGCTTCTCGCCCCAGGAGTTCCAGCCGCGCGCAATGAAGTCGAGGCCGTAGCCGGTCGACAGCGCCGGGTCGGGCAGGAGCACCGCGTAGCCGCGCGCGACCGCGAGCAGCGGGTTCCAGCGCCAGCTCCAGGCGTTCCAGCTGTTGAGGGGGCCGCCGTGGATCCAGAGCAGCATTGGCGCCTTGTTCGTGGCAGAGGCGCCCTCCGGGAGCAGGAGCCAGCCACGCACGCGCGCGCCATCAGCGGCGAGCGTCTCGACCTCGGTCATTGTTCCCGGAACCTCGGGCAGCGCGGCAGGGAGCGGCAGCTCGTCGGTGCTTCCATCGAAGTCGATGCGCACGGGGTGCGGGGGCACGGTCCAGGAGGAGCGCAGCGCAACCAGGGCGCCGCTCATCGGGTCCACCGTCACGTTTGTGTAGGAGTAGTCGTCGCTTGTCAGCTGCTGCACCTCGGTGCCGTCGAGCGGTGCACGGAACACCGGCCCGCGACCGTTGTCGTCTGCCGTGACGATGAGTGCGGAATCATCCATCTCGAATGTGATGCTTGTCGCCCAGCGGTCCCACTCGGTCGCGATACGACGCGCGCCGGTGCCGTCGACGTTGGCTACCCAGAGTTCCTGGTCGGCCGGGCCAGCCGGCGTACTGCGCGCGGAACGCACAAACGCGATCTGCGAGCCATCGCGGCTGACGGCGGGGGACTCGAAGTCGACCTCCGGCTCGCTGAACAGCGTGGTCTGTGCTCCGGTCGCGACGTCGATGGCGACGAGCACGTAGCGGCCAATGCGCTTCTCCTGCACCTGCAGGGCGACGATGAGGGTCGCGGCGTCGGGCGTCAGCGCCTGCCCAGCAGTGTCGGCCGTACGTCGCGGAGAGGGCGTGAGGTCGACGGGGCGCGGCAGCTCGGGGGCGTAGGGGCTCGCGCCCTCGATCGTCGCGGCTGTGCCCACGGGCTCTACAAGGTTCGAGAGATCGAGCGCGAGCAGGTGCGGTTCAGCGGGGCCAAGGTCGGCGTCCCAGTAACGCACCGGGTACGAGTCGTGCAGAATTGCCGCGACCTTCTTCTCCTTGCGCTTGCCGCGGAGTGCCGCATCCGACTCGAGTGATGTCGAGCTGGCGAGAAGATCGGCGGCGAGCACAACCGTGTCAGAGCCGGAGGCCGTTGCGGCGACCGACGAGACTCCACCGGCGAGGCGGGTCACGGCGCGCGCTTCGCCACCGTCTGCCGGAAGCAGCCAGAGCTGCGGAGCCTCGGTGTCTTTGTCTGCAGCGGAATCCGGCCGAGCCGAGACGAAGAGCACATCTCCCGAAGCCGTGAACGCGACGCCAGATTCGCCCTTTGCCGAGCGCGTCAGCCGCGTGGCGAGCGACTGGCCATCGGCAGCAACCGACCACAGTGCGCGCTCGTAGGCGGTGCGCTCGCGGTTGAGGGTCGCGACCGTGAGGATGACGCGTGAACCGTCGGGCGATAGCGCGAGACCGTCGATGCGGGGGAGGGAGATGTAGGCGTCGAGGCTGGCAAATGCCGAGTCGGAAGTCATGCCCCCAACGCTAACCTGCTGCCGGGTTAGAGGGTGAGTTCTTCGCCTGACAGGTTGTCGATCCACGCGAGTCGGCCATCGCGGGTGAGGGTGAGATCAGTGCCGGGCGGGCGTCCATAGATCTGCAGCACGGCAGGTTCGATGTTGGCGACGGTGTTGAAGTCGGCAATCGAGTGGTTCTCGGAGTCATCGACGTAGTCCTGGTCGTCAATGTCCGAGAGAAAACGCCAGCCGTTGTCGATCGGGTTGATCGACTCCTCCCGCAGCGCCCAGGTCAACTTGCCTGCGCCGGTGAGGATGTTATTCGACACCATGCTGCCGCCGGCGCTCTCGATGAAGTTCACGTAGGGGTCGAGCTTCAGAAACTCGAGGGGCGCTTTCTTCTTCTTACCGAACATTCCCTCAGTAAAGCAGACGGGCGTAACGTTGCACCATGGTCTTTCCCGCCCGTTATGTCGCGACATCCATCAACGCTCCGTTTGCGGCCGTCTACGGCTTCGCTTCGGATCCGCGCAACCTGCCCGTGTGGGCGTCGGGCATCGGCGACGACGTCGAGCAGCGCGACGGCACCTGGTTCGCGGGCGAGTGGGCAATCGAGTTCGCGCCACAGAACGATTTCGGCGTGCTCGATCACACCGTCACGCTGCCGAACGGCGACAGCTTCTTCAACCCGATGCGCACGTTTGCCAACGACACGGGCAGCGAAGTTGTCTTCACTCTTTACCGCATGCCGGGAGTGACCGACGAGGCGTTCGAAGCAGACGCCGCGACAATCGCGCGCGACCTCGACACGCTCAAAATTCTGCTCGAGTGAGCTGGATCAGACCGTGGCGTAGAGGCCCGAAATAGCCTCGTCCATAGTGTCGAACAGGCCAACCGCGCGGGAGTCGTCGCCGCTCAGCAGGTAGCCGCCCGACGTTGCGATGACGCGACCAGCGAGGATGTTTGTGACCTGGTGCCGGATGATCCAGTGACCCTCACCTTCCTCGGATAGGGAGAAGTGCTCTGAGAGACTCACGGGTTACCTCCGTCGCTGGTCTGAGTGCACGTCAATTGTGCAATTGCCGAGAGAGCCGCACGCGGCGTTCAGGTGAAGGCTGCGTGAATTCTCCCGGGAGCTGGGCAAGGTGACACGATGGGCGAGTGAGCACCCCGATATTGCGATGGATGCGAGAGCCGCTCGCCGAGCCCGAAGCGACCCGCGCGCTCGCAGTTCTCTCCCCTGCCGACCGCACGCGCTACGCAACGTCGCCGCGGCCGGGGTCGTTCCTCGCCGGGCGGCTGCTGTTGCACGACCTCGCTGCCGAGCTGGGCGCGGGGACTGACCTGGTTGCGCTCTGCCCCGACTGCGGCGGACCGCACGGCAAGCCGTCGCTCGTCGACTCCGATCTCGAGCTCAGCCTGAGCCACGGTGCCGGGGTCGTGGTTGCCGCGGCGTTCTGGGGTGCGGCTGTTGGTGTGGACATCGAGGGCGCACCCGACGAAGACGCGCTCGCCGCGATCGGCGTCGTGGCGGGTGAGGCGACCCTCGAGCGCTGGACGCGCGTCGAGGCAGTGCTCAAGGCTGACGGTCGCGGGCTGCGGGTCGACCCGCGTCGCGTGAAGTTCGAGGGCGACACGGCCGAACTTGACGCAACCCGCTACCGGCTGAGCGAGCACAACCTCGCGCCGGGAGTGCGGGTAAGTGTTGCGGTCGCCGCGCTATAGCTTCGGCACTGCCGCAGCGAACAGCCACTCGTCGAAGAACGTTTCGAGCGAGCCGACCGAGAAGGTTGCGGCGAGAGCGCGAAAGTCGTCGGTCGTCGCCGTACCGAGGTGGTGTTGCTCGGTCCAGGCGCGCAGGAGGGTGAAGAATTTGTCGTCGCCGATCCTCAGCCGCAGCGCGTGCAGGGTGAGTGCGCCGCGCTTGTAGATGCGGTCGTCGAACATCAGCGTTGGCCCGGGGTCGCCGAGCACGATGTCGGCGGGCTGCGCAACAACGTGACGCCGGAACTGGCGCGCGAGTGTGTCGGCGCTCGGGCCGCCCTTGTGCTCCGACCAGAGCCACTCCGAGTAGCAGGCGAAGCCCTCGTTGAGCCAGATGTCTTTCCACGACGTGAGACCGACGCTGTTGCCGAACCACTGGTGAGCGAGCTCGTGGGCGATGAGTCGTTCAGCGCCGCCATGGCCGTCGGCGTGATTGGCGCCGAAGGTGGCGAGCGCCTGCGACTCGAGGGGAATCTCGAGGTCGTCAGCCGTAACAACCACCGTGTACGCGTCGAACGGGTAAGGCCCGAACAACCGCGCAAAGAGCGTCATCATGTCGGTGACCGGAGCGAAGTCGTGCTCGACCCGCGCGCGAATCGCTGGCGGGTAGGCGAGCACTCCGGGTACCTCGCCGAACGTGGTCTCGGTGCGCTCGTAGCGACCGATCTGCAGCGTCGCGAGATAGGTGGCTGTTGGTTCCTTCTGCAGGTAGCGCCAGTGGCCGCGGCCCGCTGCGACGCGGCGCTCGGTCATCACACCGTTGCAGACGACCGTGTAGGCCTGCTCAGCGGCGACGCGGATGTCGTAGGTCGCCTTGTCGGCGACGTCGTCATTGCAGGGAAACCAGGATGGCGCGCCCGTGGGTTGCGCGGCGACGAGCACACCGTCGGTGAGCTCTTCCCACCCCACCGGACCCCACGGGCTCGGCCGCGGTGCGGGGCTTCCCGCGTAATCGACGGTGAGCACAAACGTGGTTCCAGCCGGGATCATCGCCGGAGCAGTGATCGACAGCTTGTTCGCCGTCTGCGAGAACTTGACCGAGCGCGCGCCGTGCAGCTTGACCTTGCTCACCTGCAGCCGCGAGAGGTCGAGTGAAATTTTGGTGACGGCCTGCGTGGTTGTTGCCGTGATGACGGCTCGGCCATCCAAGCGATTTGTTGCAACGCGGTAGCGCAGGTCGAGTTCGTAGGAGTCGACGCCGAAGCCGGGATTGGTGTGTCCGGGAACGTAGTTGTGTGTGGCGGCCTTCGTGGCCATCAGTTGTTTTTCGCGTGGTAGTCCGCGAACGTGACCTCGCGCCACGGGCCGATCGGGTTGCCACTCCAGCGGCTGCCCACGGGAACCATCTCGCCGCGCATCACAAGCGATGCGGGCCCAACCGTGCCGTGCTCGCCGATGCGAGCCGCCGGAAGAATGACGCTGTGCGGGCCGAGAGTCGCTCCCGCGTCGAGAGTCACCGTATCCATGCTCATGATTCGATCATGGAACAGGTGTGTTTGCACAACGCAACCGCGATTCACAGTCGCGCCGTCGCCCAGATGCGCGAGATCCGCCTCGGGCAGCCAGTAGGTTTCACACCAGACGCCGCGGCCGATCGAGGCGCCGAGACTGCGCAGCCAGATGTTGAGGGCCGGGGTTCCGCTCGCGGCCTGCGCGAACCACGGGGCCGCGACCATCTCGACAAACGTGTCGGCGACCTCGGTGCGCCAGACGAAGCTCGACCAGAGCGGGTGTTCGCCAACGCGGATGCGACCGGAGATCGCCCACTTCGCGACGGTTGTGATGCCGGCGGCGACGGCACCCGCCGCGAGCATCGCAACACCGCTCAGCAGTGCCGCGACGATTGCGCCGAAGGTGAGCGTGAGCCACGCGAGCACAAACAGAACACCGAGGCCGATGCCGAGAGTCACGATGACCGGCACAACCCGGCACAGCTCCCAGAGGATGCGGGCGACGCGCAGCCCGGCGTGCGGGCGGAACGTGCGGCCCTCGTCGGCCACGGCAACAGTGCGGCGCAGTCGAACCGCGGGGGATCCAAGCCACGACGAACCGGCCTTCGACTTCGCAGGGGCGGCCGAGAGTACGGCGACGAGGCCGTCCTTGGGCACGGCGTGGCCACCCGCGGCCATGCCCGAGTTGCCGAGGAACGCGCGCTTGCCGATGTCGGAGCGCCCGAGCCGCAGCCAGCCGCCGCCGAGCTCGTAGGAGCCGATCATCGTGTCGTCGGCGAGGAATGCGCCGTCGCGAATCGTTGTCAGTGACGGCACGAGCAGCACAGTCGAGGCCTCGACGTCGCGCCCGACCTTTGCGCCGAGCAGCCGCAGCCAGACCGGCGTGAACAGGCTCGCGTACAGCGGGAACAGCACCGTGCGCGACATGTCGAGCACGCGCTCGGTGCTCCAGACCTGCCAGCCGATGCGGCTGCGCACCGGGAACGTGCCCTCGCGCAGCCCGATACCGAGCAGGCGCACCGAGAGAATCACGAGCCCCGTGAGAACAACCCCGGCCACGAGGGTGCCGGGAATGAGCGCGCCCAACGCCCGCCAGGCTGCGTCGGCCGCGCTGGTCGAGCCGCGAATGCCGAGCGCCACAACTATTGCGCCGGCCACAAGGGCGACAACGGGAAAGAGCGACATGGCGATGGATGACGCGCCAAAAGCTGCGAGCCAGCGGCGAGCCCGTGGGGGCCGCTGTTCGGGCCACCACGCGGTGCTGCGTCCCTGCCGCTGTGCGGGGGAGCCGGCCCAGAGCTGGCGGGCGGGAACGCGTCCGAAGACGGCCGAGCCCGGAGCGATCTCCGCGTGCTTGCCCACTCGCGTACCGGGCAGGAGCGTGCTGCGCGCACCGATCGAGCTGTGTGCACCGATGCGGATCGCGCCGATGCGGAGAATATCGCCGTCGATCCAGTAGCCGGAGAGATCCACCTCGGGCTCGATCGATGCGCCGAAACCGACGGTGAGCATGCCCGTGATCGGCGGCAGCGTGTGCAGGTCGACCTCGTGGTCGATCTTCGCCCCGAGCGCGCGGGCGTAATAGGTGATCCACGGTGCACCGGCGAGGCTCACGGCACCGACGAGTTGTGCAGCCTGCTCGGCGAGCCACAGGCGCAGGTGCACACTCCCGCCGCGCGGGTAGTCGCCGGCCTTCAGCCCAACGAGCAGCACACGCGCACAAATCACGGCGATCGCCATGCGGCCCACCGGAGTCGCGAACACGATGAACGCGATGACGAGCGGCACAACAAAGATCGTCGGCAGAAAATCGAAGCCGCCGAACGGCTTCAGAATTGCGCCAGCCGCGAGCAGGTAGATGAGCCAACGCACACCGCTGAAAATGTAGAGCGGAATGCCGAGCACGGTCTGCAACCACTGCATCCGGAGCGGGGTCGGCACAACGTGGTGAAACTCCTTGGGCTCGGCAGCTGTGTCCGGTGCCCGGGCAGCGAGCGCGTCGGCCATGGCGCCCAGGCGCGGGTGCGTGTAGATCTCGGCGACGGTGAACTCCGGGTCGTCCTCGCGGATGCGCGCGACGAGCTGCGCGGCGGCGAGCGATCCGCCGCCGAGGTCGAAGAAGTTGGCAGAGACGTCGGTCACCGGCACACCGAGCACCGACTGCCACTGCTGCGCGAGTTTCTCGACCTGTGGGTCGAGGCCGGAGATGCTGTCGAGCAGCCCGGGAAGCGGCCAGGGCAAAGCCGCGCGGTCGATCTTGCCGGAGGTGCGCACGGGCAACTCGTCGACGAGGGCGAGCAGGGGAACGAGCGCGGCGGGCAACTGCTCGCGCAGCTCGGCGATAGCCGCCGAGCGGTCGAAGGCGTCGGGGTCGGTGACGGCGAGGTAGCCCACGAGCACCTGGTTGCCGCCCTCGGTCTGGCGCACGGCAGCGGCCGCACCGGAGACGCCCGGAAGCTCCTGCAGTGCCGCCTCGATCTCGCCGAGCTCGATGCGGCGTCCGCCGACCTTGACCTGGTCGTCGGCGCGGCCCTGGAACACGAGCCCCGCTGCCTCGAAGCGCACGAGGTCGCCGCTGCGGTAGGCGCGAGCCCAGCCGAGCTGCTCGTGCGGGGCGTACTTCTCGGCGTCCTTCGCGGGGTCGAGGTAGCGCGCGAGTCCGACGCCGCCGATGATGAGCTCACCGACCTCGCCCTCGGCGACGGGCTGTCCCTCGGCGTTGACAACGGCGAGGTCCCAGCCGTCGAGCGGCAGGCCGATGCGCACGGGCGGTTCACCATCGAGCAGCGCCGCGCACGCGACGACGGTTGCCTCGGTCGGGCCGTAGGTGTTCCACACTTCGCGGCCGTCGACGGCGAGGCGCTCGGCGAGTTCCGGCGGGCAGGCCTCGCCACCGAAGATCAGCAGACGAACGTTTTCGAGAGACTCGGCGGGCCACAGTGACGCGAGGGTCGGCACGGTCGATACAACGGTGATGCCGCGCGCTGTGAGCCACGGGCCGAGGTCCATACCGCTGCGCACGAGCGAACGTGGGGCGGGCACAAGGCACGCGCCGTTGCGCCAGGCGAGCCACATCTCTTCGCACGAGGCGTCGAACGCGACCGAGAGACCGGCGAGCACCCGGTCGTTGGGCCCGATCGGGTCGCTCGCGAGAAACAGGCGAGCCTCCGCGTCGACAAAAGCCGCGGCGGAACGGTGGCTCACCGCGACACCCTTCGGTACACCCGTCGAGCCCGAGGTGAAGATGACCCAGGCGTCGTCGTCGATACCGGGTGACTGCACGATCGGCAACGACGAGGTGCTCGGGTGCGGCGGGGCGCCGGCGAAGAGACCGTCGTTGAACACGATGCTCAAGTCGGGAGCGCCCATCGTGAAGGTGCCGTCCGCACCGATGATGCCGCGCACATCGGCCTCACCGAAAACGAGGTCGGCCCGCTCATCGGGGTCGTCAGCGTCGACGGGAACGTAGGCGGCGCCCGCCGCGATGATCGCAAGAATAGAGATGTAGAGCTCGCGCGAACCAGAGGGCATCCGCACTCCAACGCGGTCGCCGCGGCGCACACCAGCGGCGTTCAAACGCGCAGCGGTACGGATGACGCGGGCCATCAGCTCGCGATAGCTCAGCGCGCCAGAGCCGTCGTCGAGAGCCGATGCATCGGGGTTCTGCGCGGTCGTCTCACGGAGGATGTCGAGAAGTGTGCGCGGCGCACTTGCGCGGTCGCGGGCGCTGAGGATGCCCGTGGTCATCGTGCGTTGAGAAGTTGGTCTGTCAAGGCACGCATCTGCCCATCATGCTCCTCTCGGGCAAACGACAGGTAAACAGATGCGGCTCAGACCCGTGGGATAGAGTCGCGTTTTCCCTGCCCGGCGTCGAAAGGACCCCTCATGAGCACGATCGCCATCATCGGTGGACACGGCAAAATCGGCCTCCTCACGACCCGCGAACTGGCTGACGCCGGTCACACCGTGCGCTCCATCATCCGCAACCCCGACCACGCGGACGAGGTGACAGCAGCCGGCGCAACGCCCGTCATTCTCGACATCGAGACCGCGACATCCGCCGAACTCGCCGCCGGCATCTCCGCGGCCGACGCCATTATCTTCACGGCCGGTGCGGGCGGCGGCTCGGGCCCCGAGCGCAAAGAATCCGTCGACCACCAGGGCGCCGTCAAGAGCATTGAAGCAGCGACAGAATTGCGCATCCAGCGCTTTGTGCTCGTGTCCTACATCGGCGCCGACGACCCGGCATCGGGCGGCGATGACCCCTCGATGATCGCCTACCAGAAGGCAAAAGCGGCGGCGGATGACGCGCTGCGCGCGAGCGACCTCGAGTGGACGATCGTGCGGCCCGGCGGGCTCAACGATTCCGAGCGCACGGGTCTCGTCACGATCGGCGAAGACGTCACCGGCACAACGAGCCGCGCTAACACCGCGGCCCTGCTCGCCCTGCTCGCGACCGACCGCCCGGCACCGTGGCGCGTGCTCAACGTGATCGACGGCGACGACGCGCTCGACGAGGCGCTCAAGGTCTAGCCCTCGCCGGCGCGCTCCGGCGCTCGCGGAGCCCGAAGTGTCTCGCGGAACCCGATACGTCGGGCTCCGCGAGACTGCCCGGGGTCCGCGACATCCATTCGGTCTGGAATCTGTCGGTGGGCGCGAGTACCTTTTCTGGCATGGATGTCGCGCCCGCAACTCTCGACTGGATGCTCGATTCCGACCCGGCCCTTCGCTGGCGGGTCGAGCGCGATCTCGCGGGTGCGCCGCCCGCGGTGTGGGAGGCCACGCGCGCGAGGGTGGCGACGGAGGGTTTCGGCGCTCAGCTGCTCGCACTCCAGGACCCGGACGGCCAATGGGCCGGCGGCGCGTACTTTCCCGCAGGATTCTTCGACGATCCTGCGAACGAGGGCCAGCCCGGCCAGCCCTACACCGCGACGACCTGGACGCTTAATACCTTGCGCGACCTCGGGCTCGACCCGGCCGCACTCGCCGGAACGGCCGACAAGCTTGCGGCCAACAGTCGGTGGGAGTACGACGACCTTCCCTATTGGGGAGGAGAAGTGGACTGCTGCATCAACGCCTTCACCCTCGCGAACGGGGTGTGGCTCGGGCGGGACATGAGCGCGCTCGCCCAATGGTTTCCGCAACATCAGCTCGCCGACGGCGGCTGGAACTGCGAGTGGGTCGAGGGGTCGACCCGGTCGTCGTTCCACTCAACTCTCAACTCGCTCAAGGGGCTGCTGTATTACGAGCGGGCGACGGGCACGTCGTTCCGCGAGGCGCGTCGGGCGGGCGAGGAGTACCTGCTCGAACGCAAGCTGCTCTACCGTCTTTCGGACGGCCAGATCGTCGGGCCGTGGGCAACGCGGCTCGCCTACCCGTTCCGCTGGGCGCACAGCGTGATCAACACCGCGAACTACTTCCGCTCGGCATCGCTGCTCGACGGCACACCGCCCGACCCGCGGCTCGGCGAGGCGATCGAGATGATCCGGTCGCGGCGCCAGCCCGACGGCACCTGGCTACAGGAGCACGTGTACCCCGGTACCGTCTGGGTCGACACCGACGTTGCGGTGGGCGAGCCGTCGAAGTGGCTCACGTTTTACGCGTCGCGGCTGCTGGAGTGGTGGGATGCCGCTCGCTGAGTAGGGCCGTACTGCGGTCGCGGCCACCGGTATGTCTCGCGGAGCCTCAACGTTCAGGCTCCGCGAGACGCGTCGGTGTCCGCGACATCCAAGCCTCGTGATTAGTCGTCGGTAACCAGCACGGTCACCGAGATGTTGCCGCTCGTCGCGCGCGAGTAGGGGCACAGCTTGTGCGCGGCTTCGGCGAGTTCCTGCGCTTGGTCGTGGGGCAGGTTCGGCAGAACGACCTCGAGGGTGACGGCGAGGTCCATGCCGGTCTCGGGGTTGCGAACGACGTCGACGCGCGCGCCGACCGAGGAGTCGGTGATCTTGATCTTCATTCCGCGCGCCGCAGCCTGAAGCGCCGAGTGGAAGCAGGTCGCGTAACCGGCGGCGAAGAGCTGCTCGGGGTTGAAGCCGTCGCCAGCGCCGCCCATCTCCTTCGGGATCGACATGTTGAGGTCGAGTGCTCCGTCGGCGGTGGTGACGTGGCCGTCGCGGCCGGCTCCCGTTGCGAGTGCTTCGGTTGAGTAGATGACGTCGGTCATAGAGATAGTTCCTTTGTATTCGTGGTGCGGAGGGATTCGGTCAAGTCGGTCATGCCGGTTCGGATGGCATGCAGTTGGGGCAGCAGCGCTGCGAGCCCGTCGGCGTCGACGCCGTACGCGGGGGTGAGCGGCTGCACCGCGTCAGCGATCTCGGTGCGCACGGTGCGGCCCGCCGGGGTGAGGTCGACAATCAGGACGCGCTCGTTGTCGGCGCGTCTCTCGCGGGTCAGAAAGCCGCGGCGTTCGAGGCGCTTGAGCAGGGGTGAGAGTGTGCCCGAGTCGAGGAACATCAGCTGGCCGAGCTCCACGACCGACGACTCGCCCTCGGCGTCGAGTGCGACGAGCACCAGAAACTGCGGGTAGGTGAGGTCTTTCTCGGCGAGCACGGCGCGATAAGCCTGCGATGTCGCACGTGAAGCGGCGTACAGCGAGAAGCACAGCATTGTGTCAAGCGGATTGGTGTTCACGCCTCAACGGTTGCACACAAACCGGTTGTGCACAACTTGTCGCCCGTCAATCGCGGACATGTGAGCCGGTCGAGGTGCCATACAGATCCAGAGACATGCGGATCGTCTACTCCCAATAGACTCTCGGCATGTCGCTCAGGGAGTGGAAGTTTGTCGTTTTGCCGTCCGGCTCTCGTCCGGGTCGATCCATTCCGGGAACCATTGAGCTCATCCGGGACAACTGGGACGATTTTCACTTCGGAACGACGTTTCACATGCACCTAGTCAACGAGGCAGCCGTAGTCTCTGAGATCGGGACAGTCAAGATCGCGACTTTCGGAATGGTCGCGCCGGAGCGTGGCACTTTGTATACCGAAATTCCGTCTTCGTTTCGCGAGCTCGATTCTGAATACTTTTCCCTTGGACAAGACTCCTCGTTCTACGAGGCCTTGGTCAAAGCGGTGAAACGGGACGGTGCGCGAGCGATTCTCTCTCGAATAAAGGACCTGGCCGTTAACCCCTCCAGGATTTCCGAAGTAGTGGGACTTGAAGTCGCTTCGGCATCAATATTCAGGCAAGTAAGTCCTACAAGTGCGAGAGACGAATTTCACCGCCTTGTAGCGCCGAAGGAGCGCGATGCCCCTCCCGAGTTCGCTCTCGAATACCACTACCGTGGTTTCGATGGTAGACGCCAAGGAACGGTGACGTTCGAGGTCGATCGGCGCTCGCCCGTGCCCACAAACGTTCACGTTTTAATCGGCGCAAACGGGGTTGGAAAGACCTCGGCGCTCCGCGACATGCGAGCTCATTTTGCGTCCCTGTCTGATGCCCATCCGCCTGATGAGCCGTATTTGTCAATGTCGGACGCGAGCAGAATCGCTGGGGTCGTGACAGTTAGCTTTAGTGCATTCGACGTTGGGCTTTCCGGATATCACGAGAGCACAGATGGGAAGACGGCATCGCAAGGGGTCACTATCTCGGACATTGGACTCATCGATCCTGAAAGGTCGAATGACCTTGGGAGAATTTCCTTCGACGAGATGCTCAACTCTCGATTCGATCTGATGCTGAAGCTCTGTCTCGTCGACCGGAAACGCGCGGTAAGACTTACGAGAACGCTCTCCTTTCTCGACTCGGATTTGGTTCTGGCGCGGCTGAATCTTGGAAAAGTCGATGGGTTGGCAAAGCGTATAAATTTTGAACGACGAAGCAGCGGTCACAAAATAGTCCTGCTGACCCTGGTGAGCTTGGTAGCCATGGTCAGCGAGAAATCGCTCGTCCTCATCGACGAGCCCGAAACTCATCTTCACCCCGCGTTGCTCGCATCCTTTACGCGCGCGCTCTCGCATCTGCTAAGCGATCGAAACGGAATCGCTATTGTCGCGACTCACTCTCCCGTCATCCTTCAGGAAGTCCCTCAGCGCTGTGCGTGGCGAATATGGAGCGCGGGCGCGGAGACTCGTATTGCGAACGTCCAAACGCCGACTTTCGGCGAAAACGTTGGGGTGCTCACCCAATCTGTGTTTCGCGTAGAAACTGAACAAGCAGGGTATTACCGGCTCCTGAGAATGGCCGCGCTGCAGCATGCGTCATACGCTGACGCTGTGGAGAGTTTCGGCGGTGAGCTAGGTCTCGAGGCGCGGATGACTTTGAGTGCGTTGATGCAAGATCGTTCAAACTGATGAGGGCTCTTCCGCTGCCGACCGATTCGAATCCCGACGTTTTCGATGATTGCACGCGCGGCACGTATCGTCCAAGAAGTCTTCGACTCAAAGTGATCCGCGCCTATGTCTTGGCCGTTGACCGGCAGTTCGGAATCGCGAGTGCTGCCTCGGTGGCTCACTTATTCCCGCAAAGTTACTCGTTTAGCGCGCAACTAAAGAGCGACATGATTTGGCTCTACGAAAAGAAGTTTCGTGACGTGAGACGAGCGCAGGCACTCTGGGACAGGCTACTAATCGCTGCCCCCGACAACTTGTGCCCACATTGTGGCGGAGATCCCCCTGTTGAATTGGACCACTGCTTACCCAAGTCAAAGTTTCCGCAACTATCCGTGACCCCCACAAATTTGGTCCCGATCTGCAGAAACTGCAACGCGTACAAGCTGGCTAACGATAAAGGCTCACTCAACCCATACTCAGATCATTGGGCGATCGACGAACCTTGGCTCGAAGCGCTTGTGGATGACTATCAGAATCCTCGCATGATGACTTTCGTCGTGCGCCGAGTATCGTCATGGGACGTTCATCAGCAGCGTTCCGCCGACGCGAATTTTGCCGACTTCGATCTCGCGACGCGCTACCGAGCGCGCGCGTCGGTCGAAATTGGTACCCGCATGGATGGCCTGTCTCGGTTCTTCCGGGGAAATGGCCTAGCTGCCGTAGTGGCCGAGCTCAGACTTGAAAGAGACAATTACGCAGCAATTGACCAGAACTGTTGGCAACGGGCAGCATTCGATGCGCTAATTGTCTCGGCGCCGCGCGTATTCATCTGACACTGGTCGTGGTTGCCGCGCGTATTATCCACCTTCGAATCAGGCGCTCGCAGCTCAGAGGCAAATTAACTTCCTCGGTTTCCGAGCCGTGAGACCCTCACGCAAGTTAGTGATCGTGGGGCCGGGGGGCACGAGTGTTCTCCGCCCCAACAGCATCGCGGATGACCTGAAAGTCCGCGTCGCTGTACGCGATGAGTGTCACAGTCTCGAGTGCGGTCGCCGGGTGAAGCGCAAGCCACTCGCGCACAGTGCGCACCGCGACAGCAGCGGCGTCTGCAGCTGGGTAGTGATAGACGCCGGTCGAAATCGCCGGGAAGGTGATCGAGCGATAGTCCGCGGAGAGGTCGAGGCTGTTGCGGTAGCATGCGGCGAGCATCTCGGCCGAGCGCTGCGGGTCGATGCCGGTGTAAACCGGGCCAACGGTGTGCACGATTTTCTTCGCCGTTGTGATGCGATAGGCGCCGGTGATCTTCGCCTCACCGGTTTTCGCGCCGCCGAGGGTGCGACATTCGGCGAGCAACTCGGGCCCGGCAGCACGGTGGATCGCGCCATCCACCCCACCGCCTCCGAGGAGGCTCGAATTGGCGGCGTTGACGATGACCTCGCTCGGAAAGCGGGTGATGTCGCCCTGGGCGGCGAGAAGTTCGGTCATTGTCTACCTGTCGAATTCGCAGAGGTATCGAACGCGGATCTGGTCGGTGTTCCACACGATTGCCTCGTGATTGCGCACGCCCCCGTGGCCGGGGCGAACGTTGATGCTGTTCCACGGTTTGCCGTACTTGTTGAGCGTTGTGCGCGCGTGCACGGGGATGTTCGGATCGTGGTCCTTGCCCGGTCGGAACTCGGAGCCCATCGCGACATCCGTCAACAACATAAAACAATTCTCCTCGCGGCGGCCGTTCGTCCAATAGCCGTGTGAATAGTTCAGCGATTTCGAACTTTGGGAGGAGAGGTAAATGCCGTCGCCGAACATTCGCCCGGCGATCTGGACGGTGCTGCCCGTCGTCGGCGGGACATAGAGCCCGCGACGCAGGATCGACAGCAGGTTCGCGGCGCGAGTGCCGTGCCAGAGCTGCTGCTCGTTACGGATCTGCGCCGCGATCTCGGTGTACGCCTGCTCGCCCTCGACGTCGACGAGCTCGAAGACACGCTTGAGTTTGAGCGAGCTTGAGGTGTGCATCTCGTTCTTGGTGCTCTCGAACAGCTTCTTGATGCGCGAGTACTCCGGGCCGCGGTCTGACACCGACTGGATGCGGTACTTAAAACCGATGTCGATCGGCGCATGTTCGGGCGCCGCAGCGAGGGCGGCAGCCTGCGCGTCGTAGAAGGCCACGGACTCGGCGAGTTGCTCGAGAAAGTCGCGCTGCTTCTGGAAGGCGCCGTCTTCCTCGAAAAATGCCTCCGCCCAGCCGGCGCGCGAGCCGACCTTCTGCGGCACAAGCGTGAGGTATTGCTCGAGCAGCGGCACGCGCGTCGCGGGACGCTTTTTGGACTCCATCGTGGCGAGCAGCTTGCGGGCTTGGCGGATGGCGTCGGCCGTCACAAGGCCGACCGGGGTCTTCACGCGGCCCGAGGTGTCGACGGTGATGAGTCCACCCGATGCGTCGACGATGTCGTGCGCGTTGACCTGCACGATGCGGTCGATGAGTTCGGAGATGACGGCGTTGGTGCGCGCAGTCTCGTCGGTGAGACCGGACTTCGCCGCGGTCGCGAGCCTCAGACTCGCGATCTTCGGCGCCGTTGTGCTGTCGCCGGCGACGTCGATCTCGCGGTAGCCCTTGCGCAGTTTCTCCTGTCGCATCCGCTCGAATCCGGCAAGGCCGGTCTGCTCGACGTTTGTCACGCCGGTGGCACCGACGCGCCCGTAGGTCTTCGAAACGGTTCCGTCGGCGGCGAGTTCGAGGCGGTAGAACTTGTTGGAATTCGCGGTGGATGACACGAGCACAAGCATTGCCGAGCGCGGCGTCGAGGCGATCGGGGTTGAAACGGTCGCGGCAGTCGGGGCTGCGACCGGCGTCGCGGGTCGAGCACGGGGTGCGCGCACTCGAGCGGGTGGCGGTGGAGCGGGTGCCGGTGCCGGCGGCTTAGGAAACAACAGCGCGGCAAGTCTCGTCGCGAGGCTCATGGGGCTCCTGTCGTGGGTCGGCAGGGCAACTCTATGCTGTGGATTGCTCTGCTTCGCGCCCCAGTTTGCGGGTGCCCCGATCCCGTTGCGCGCTACCGCGTACCGTGCGCGCTACGGCGAACTGGCGCGCGTGACACGCGATAGCGCGCACGGTGCATCGCGCGGCCCTCAACGCGATCAGGGGTGGATGTCGCGCCCGCGCGTCGCACGCACGACGATGTCGCGCATCGCGACATCCACTCGCTCGCGTGACTCGGCGACCTCGACGGTGAGCCCGCCCATCGCGGCGACCACCTCGTCGACGCCGAACATCAGGTCGTCGTCGTGCGCGTGGTGTGCCGACACATCGTGGCCGACGATAAGCAGAGTGCCGCCGGGCGCGACCGCCGCAGCGAGCGACGGGAACAGGATGTCGCGAGCCGCTCTCGGCAGGTGCATAAAGTGCGCGGTGACGAGGTCGAATGTGGCGGGCGCGGGCGTCCATGTGGTGAGGTCGCGCTGCTGCCACTCGACCCGCGCGGCGGCTGTCGCGTCGATCGACTCGAGCCGATCGCGTGCCTTATCGAGGGCGTTCTGCGAGATGTCGATGCCCGTGACATTCCAGCCGCGCTGCGCAAGCCACAGCGCGTCGCCGCCTTCACCGCTGCCGATGTCGAGCGCGCGACCCGGGGCGAGGTCGCTCGCCTCGGTGACGAGCACGGCGTTGGGTGCGCCGCTCCACGTGAGGCCGGGTGCTCCATATCGGTCTTCCCAGTAGGCGCGGTCGAAGGTGTCAGTCATTCTTCGATGATCTGAGCTCGCGGGTCGAATCGCCAAGCGGGTTTGCCGAAGCGGCAACTAACCGCGCAAGCCCACCAGCAGCACGTCGAGAAAACGATCGCGGTCGTCGGGGGAACCCAGCCGCACCGCATACTCAATGCCGCACGCGAGGTGCGACACTTGGTCGAGGGTGAGGTCACTACGCGCTGCCCCGACGGCCTTCGCCCGTTCTAGCACGCCGTCGAAAGTCGCGAAGATCTCTCGTTTGGCAGCCCGCAACTCGTCGCTCTCATCGTCGAGCGAGAGCATCACAGACTGAAGGCCGTCGAATTCGAGCAGCAGGGTGAGTGCCGAGCGCAAGTAGTAGGAGAACGCACGCGCAGGGTCAGGCTCGGCGCCCGCGCTACGTGAGACATCGAGCAGTCGCGTGATCGTGTCGAACGTGAGCGCCTCGAGAAGAGACTGCGCGTTCGGAAAGTGGCGATACACGGTGCCGACGCCCACGCCCGCGTCGCGCGCCACATCATTGAGTCGCAGGTTGTGCACATCGTGTGTACGCGCAGCGTCGAGGATGCGCTCGCGGCTTCGCGCCGCGTCTGACCGGAGTGCTGACATCCAATAATTCTAGCCCAGACGGATGAATAAATCCGTTTAATGCTACGGTCTAGGCGGATAAGAAAATCCACTTAGAGATCGAGGACAGCATGACCTGGAACCCCGCCCACCTGCCCGACCAGACCGGGCGAACGGTCGTCGTCACCGGAGCGACCGCCGGCATCGGCTATTTCGCAGCCGAGCAGCTCGCTGCCGCCGGCGCCGATGTTGTGCTCGCGTCTCGCAGCGCCGCCAAGCTGCGCGTTGCCGAGAACTCGATCCGCGGTCAGGTGCCGAACGCGTCGGTACGCTCGATCGTTCTCGAACTCGGCTCGCTCGCATCGGTGGATGTCGCGGCGGCCGAGCTTGCGGCGCTGCCCAGGCTCGACGCAATCCTGCTCAACGGTGGCGTGATGTCGATGAGCGGCCGTACGACGACCGAAGACGGCCTGCCAATGATGCTCGGCACTCACGTTGTCGCGAATATCCGGTTGATCGCCGGCACTCTTTCGGCTCTCGCCGCGACCGCGACCGCGCACAACTCGATCAGCCGCATCGTGCACACGTCGAGCGGCATTGTCGCCCAGTACCCGACTTCGGTTGAGAACCTGCGCCGCACGTCGCGTATTGGAATCGTCGCGTACACGCAGGCCAAGCGGGCGACCGAGGTCTTCGCCTTCGAGCTTGAGCGTCGACTGCGTGCTGCAGCATCACCTGTTGCATCACTTGTTGTGAAGCCGGGCGTTGGTGTCGACGCGAAGACGCCACAGCGCAGCGGCATTCGCGATTCGACGACTCCGTACCAGCGCAATCCCTATACCCCGTGGGCCCAGGGCAAAGACGCCGCCGCATGGTCGGCTGTGCGTGCAATTGCCGACCCGGCAGCACGGGGAGGCGAGTACTACGCGCCAGCCGGCGGAGTGAAGGGACCGCCGGTAGCCGTCGAGCCGATGCCGCGCACAGCGACGCCGACCGGTGATCTCGCCGAGCGCGTCTGGCGCCAACTCGAAGAGCTCGCGGGTGTGCAGCTAGTTATGCCCGCGAGCTCATAGAGAGCTATTTCTTTGACTGTGACTTTTTGGGGGCTGCCTTGGTCGGTGCCTTCGCGGGAGCCGCGGGAGCCGCCGGCGCATCTCCCGTCGGGCCATAGAAGCTGTTGATGTCCGAGAGCTCGAGATCGGCGGCCGCCTGGATCAATTCGAGCAGCCCCTTGTCGAGTCCGGGGGAGAACTCCTCGAGGCGTTCCGGGCTGATGGTCGACGGGGAGCCGACGGGTGCCTGCTCCGTCGCATCCAGCTCGGTGCCATCGTTCGACGGCGAGGGGCCGCGGAAGATCTTGCCGGCCTCCGACTGCCCGCGAAGGTCGAAGGTGAACTGCTTGCTCTGCAGCCCCAGGTCGACGAGTTTCTTCACTTCGGGAAATTTCTCGGCGTTGGTCTTCGGAATCGGCAGCGTCGCGTTCCAGTTCACGCCGAGCGACTCGAGCGCCTTTGCGAACGCGTTCTCGTGAGCCTGGTCACGCACGATCAGGTAGGCGAGGGTCGAGCGGGCTGTCTTGTTCTCGGTCATCTCGTAGACGCGGCACTTCTGCAGGCGCCCGGTGGACTCGAGCATGAGGTTGTAGAGCAGGTCGAGCACGAGGTTGCCCGAGTTGTAGACGTAGCTGCCGCTCCACGGGTTGCCGACCGAGTCGACGGGCAGAGCGCCCTGGGCTCCGACCAGGTAGTGGTGGATGTTGCCCTCCGACAGGGCGATCTTGAGCGGAGTCGCACCGCCCGAACCTGGCGTGTCTAGAGGGTCGGTGAGCTTGCCCGAGTATTTCGGCGCGCCATCCAACAGTCGTGAAATTGTTGTTCCGATGAGTTCAACGTGGCTGATTTCTTCAGTGCCGACACCCTGAATCAGGTCGCGGTACGGCTTGGCCGCTGGACCGCGAAAGTTCATGGCCTGAAAGAGGTACTGCATCATCGTGCGCATCTCGCCGAACTGGCCGCCGAGGCCTTCCTGCAGCGCGTTGGCGGCCGCGGGGTCTGGTTCGTCGAGCGCGATTTCGTTGATGTAGTCCTGCACGTGAAAGTACATTGTGCTGCCCCAATTCTGGCGCAACGACGGTGGAGCGCCTCACTTGAGGTTGCGCTCTCGGCTCCCAAATATCGACGCGAAGTTGCCACTGCCAGCAAGCGCACGGATGCCAAACATTTCGATTGTCTGCCGCAGAAAAGAGGCGTACCTTCTGCGCCTAGTTGTTGTGGAAAGCCGCCTGCGCCTCTTCGAGCGTCTCGAAGTTGCCGAGCCCGCGGCCGCGGTGCGTTGTGGCTGTGAAGCCCTCGGGGTCACGGTGTTCGATGATGCCAAGCATCACGCCGCGATAGCGTCCGATCCATACGGACGGCTGCACGACATCCGTTTCCTGCCAGAAAAGATCGCCGGTGGATGTCGCCCGCTCACGTGCCTCGCTGGGCTTCGAGATTGTGTCGCTCATGGTCTTCCTCCTAATGGGGGCGAAGTGGGCGCCACCGCAACGGTGACGCCCACTTGGCCGAGCTGTTGCCGAATCGCTTGCGGCGACCGTTTTACTTGCGGCGACCGGTGATCGCGCCGTAGATGACGAGAACGATGATCGAGCCACCGATCGCGAGTGCCCAGGTGCCCAGGTCGAAGAACGAGTCGATGCCGGTTCCGAACAGTGCGCCACCGATGAATCCACCGAGCAGCGCGCCTACGACGCCGAGAACCAGCGTGATCAGCCAGCCGCCGCCCTGCTTACCAGGGAGGATGAGCTTTGCGATTGCGCCGGCAATGAGGCCGAGGAGAAGGAATCCGAAAAAACCCATGATGGTGTCTCTTTCTTTTTGTGCATGAGGAAGGCACCACCGAGGGTTCGGTGGCGCACGGTGAGCTTTAGGCGCCCGAGTTGCGGCGGTAGAGAGTGCGACGGCTGCGGTTCAGAAAGAACAGCGGCTTGAAATTCAGCCCGGTTCCGAGGTCACGTCCGTTCGGGCGCGATGTTCCGGAAGCCAGTGCGCCCTGGGCTGCGGGGATGCTTGTCTCCGTTGCGACAACGGTTCCTGTTGCATCGGTGACTACAAAGCGACCGCCAGAGAACTCGATCATTCCGGCGAAATCTCCGCGGGCAGACGCAACCCAGAGGTTGTCGTCGGGGTTCGACCAGGTCAACTCGAGAGGAGCAATGCCTTCGATCATTGGAACCTCCAAGATTGCCATCAGTTGTTCCCCGCTTCGCTAGCCAACCACTTAGTTAGTGTGTCTAGTAATACTAAACATGGATGTTTCGGATTAGCAAATATTCATTTTCTTGAATGTTCAGCAGGCATCACGCAAATATGGACAACAACTTGTTAGATGAACTAGTCTTTCGGGATGGCTCATTCGGAACAGGAAGCGGAAACGCACTACTGGTACTCCGACGACGCGGAAAAGCAGCGCAGCGTCGCCGTTCTGGAAGCAATGCGTACCTATCGCGCGGCAGAAACCGCCATGCAGCGAAGAACGCAAGCGTCGATGGGTATGGGAGAAAATGACCTCCTCGCCCTCCGCTACGTGATCATGGCGCAACAGGACGGCCGCTCTATCGGCCCCAAAGAGCTCACCCACTATCTCGGCATCTCGAGCGCGTCGACCACAGTTCTTCTCGACCGCCTTGAGCGCAGTGGCAAGATGCGTCGTGAAAACAGTCCCTTCGACCGCCGGGCGTTGATTCTCGTACCGACAGCCACGACCGATGACGAGATTCAGGCGGCCCTCGGAGAAGTGCCCGAGCGTATGGTTGAAGTGGCTGACACACTGAGCGCAGAGCAGGCGAAGGTTGTCATCGACTTCCTGCAGAGCATGCGCGCGGCCGTCGATGAGATCGACTCGGTCACTGTTCAGGGCAGCAGCGCACCTCAATCGTGACGACAATTGCGGAAAGCTCCGCGGCCGTCATCATCGCTCTACTCGACTACCGCGCTGCCGAAGAGGCTATGCGCCGGCGCACGGCGGAATCGATGAAGATGGGCGCCACTGATCTGAAGGCCATCCGCTTTCTTCTCAAGTCACAGGGTGCCGGCCGACCTGTATCCGGCCGCCAACTCGGCGACCATCTCGGCATGACGTCAGCGTCGATCACCTCGCTCCTCGACCGGCTCACCAAGAGCGGGCATGTGCAGCGCGAACGAGACCCGGCGAACCGACGCAGCAACCTGGTCACGGCGACCCCGGGCTCTGACGAAGAAGTGCGCCACACGCTCAGCGCCATGCACTCGCGCATGATGGCGGTCGCCAGCGGCCTCAGTGAGACGGACGCTGCACTCGTCGCGGGCTTCCTGGCGTCGATGACGGCAGTAGCTGAGGCAATCGATGGGGAGTCCAGCGCTGCCTGAGTGCGTCGCATCCAAACTGTTGCAATCGGGTCGTGCCGCGGCGTAGCTTCGTGTGAGCGAAGGAGACCTCTGTGGGCGAGATTGTTGTGCAGGCGTTCGTCACTCTCGATGGTGTTTCTCAGGCGCCGGGTGGCCCCGACGAAGATCGCGAGGGCGGCTTCGAGCACGGCGGCTGGCAGGGTGGCTACGACATCGGCGAGCTCATTCTCGAGTGGGAATCGCGAACCGAGACGCTGCTGCTCGGCCGCACAACCTATGACATCTGGTCGCAGGCCTGGGCCGTCTGGCCCGAAGACGCACCCGGACTCGCCGGTGAGCTAACCCGGCGCTACAACCGCGTTCACAAGTACGTTGCCTCGCGAACCGTGACGTCTTTCGCGTGGATAAACACGCACCATCTCGGCATGGATGTCGCGGCCGACGTATCGCGACTGCGCGACGAGGTGACTGGCGAACTTCGAGTGTGGGGCAGCACCCAACTCATTCGCACCCTCGCGGACGCCGACCTGATCGACGAGTACCGCATCATCACCTACCCGTTGGTGCTCGGGTCGGGCAAGAAGCTGTTCGGTGACGGGTTTCCGTTTACCCGGCTCGCGCTGGTCTCGGCCGAGGAGCACCCGTCAGGCGTTGTGGTCTCGATCTACCGTCGCGCCTAGAGCTGCAGGTCGGATTTTCCGAACTTGTTGCGCAGAAAGCGGCCCTGATCGCCGAGTGCGGCGAGGTCGCGGGAGTAGAGCGCCGTGCGGATCTTGTCGCCCTCGGCCTGCAGGATGGTCAACTGATCGACGAGCTCATCGTGAGCACTTTTCTTGCCCTCGACCCTCGACTGAAGCGCATAGGTGCGGGGCAGGTTGAGGTACTTCTGAATCGAGGTCGGCAGGTAGTCGATAATCATTTGCTCGACGACATGGGTCTGCTCGGGTGCCCCTCCGAGGTCGCCCCAACGCGCCACGATCTCGTCAAGGGTGTCGAGGATCTGGGTAAGGATCGCGTAGGCGTCATCCCCAAGCCTCGACGCGTCGCTCTTCATCGCGCGGCGGAAGATGCCGAGCTGTTCCGTCAGTTGCGCGGCCGAGGCGCCAGCCCCGAGTCCGAGGCGCAGGTCGACCCTGTCGCGTGGAGCGACGAGAGCGCCGACACCGTAACTCGCGATTACAACGAGAGGCCAGAGTGCGCCGAGGCCGAACAGCAGCTGCGCTCCGATAGCGGCAGCACCGAGCACACTGCCAACGATGTTCTTTGTGGAGCCGAGCCAGCGCCCCGCGGCGGTGACCCAGAATCCGCCGCTACTGGTAGCCACGGATCTCCTGGAAGGCACCGGTCAGGTCGCCGTTGAGGGCGTCGAACGCCTTGCCGCCCGTGAGCTCTGCGACCCGGGTCAGCTCTTCGACGTCGCCATTACCGAACAGCACAACGAAGGTTGCGATATTCGATTTCTCGGCGCCGAGGCTGCGGTAGAAGTTCTCGAAATCGACCTCGGTCGCGCCGTCGGTGTTCTCACCGTCGGTCATCAGAACGATGGAGACGAAGGTGTCTGGGCGCTCCGATTGTTGGTCGAGGGCGACCTCGTACGCGGTCGTGAGTGCGTCATAGATGGCGGTGCCGCCATCGGCGTACAGGGCGTCGGCCTCACCGCGGATCTCGCTGAGCGCTTCGGTCTTGTCACCGTCGGGCACCTCGATCACCGTCGGCGGCTGCGGCATCGCGTTGAACGGTATGAGGGTGAGGCGCTCGCGCGAGCGGAACGCAGCGAACCCGCCCGCGGTGGACTCGTCCGCCCCGGCGAGGTTCTTCAGCGCCTGCTGCAGAGCGGCAAGCCTGTCGCCCTCCATCGACCCGGACGTGTCGAGAACGAAGATGGTTTGGGCGGGGGAGCGCACCGACTCGAGGTAGGTCGAGATGAGGGTGTTCGCGACATCCAACGTGTTCGGAAAAGGCGTCTCGAAAAGGATGCCGTCTGGGAAAGTCGAGCCGGTATCGACGCCGGGAACTCCCGGTCGCCGGTTCGTCTGCTTGACGATCTCGGTCTGGATCTTCTTTTCCGTGAGCCAATCGGTGAGCTCGGTGAACAGCGGCTTCTTCGAGGCGTCGGCCGAGCTCAGCAGCGTGAGCGGGTAATCGCTCGTGACGACGCCGTCGGTTGGTGTGATGATCGTGAGCGGCTCGGGGGTATCCAGGCCCATCAGCACCGACTCGTAGTTGATGATTCCATCGACGGCATCGGGGTTCGCGAGAAAGGTGTCGGCGAGAAATCCCGAGGAGCCGGCGGTGAGCTTCTGCCCGGAGAAGAAGCTCGTCATGCCCGGGGTGACGGCGGTAATGTCGTCGTTGGTGAGCGACGAGCCCGTGCCCGAGAGCGCCGTTGCGACAGCGACGAGGGCGCTGAAGCCCGAGTTGCTCGCGGCCGGGTTGGTCATGCCGTAGGTGAACTTGCCCTCGGATGCCGCTGCGGCGAGCTCGACCCAGGTGGGCGCCGTGGCGTCCCAGCCGAGTGATTTCGCAACCGACTCGCGTAGTCCGAGTACAACGGGTGAGCTCATTATTTTGACGCTGGATGTCGTAGCTGAACTTGCGCCAGGCAGAAGCGAGAGGTACCGATTGTTGGGAAACCAGACGGCGTCGTATTTGCCGTCGGCGCCGCCGGAGGCCACGAGCTCGGTTCCCTCGAGGGTGCCCACGTATTCAAAGGCGACCTTGACGCCGATCTCAGACGCCGCCCGTTCGAGCAGGGGAACCATGTCTTTGACTTCGCTGCCGGCAAGGATGCGCAGGGTTTGGTCGTCGTTCGGGAGGCCTTCGCCCGTGCCCTCAGTGACGCCGGCGGTGACGCAGCCGGTGAGCAGCAGGGTGACGGCGGTCAGGGCGCCGACAAATCCCAGATTGCGTCGCATCAGACGTGAAGCAGACATTGTTCTCCTGATGCTTACTGGTCGGGGTCAGTGCTCGTGGACGGCGCAGGGGTGTCGTAGCGACTGCTGATCTCGTCGATCATCGATTCGAGGGTCTCGTAGCTCGGCGGCTCAACGACGTCGACCGGCAGCGGCGGAACATCCAGCTTGTGGGCCTTCAGCTGCTCGTTGAACACGCTGACGTCGGCCGGCCGGAATCCGTACAGCGCGGCAAGCTTCGCGAGTCTCGGGTCGGTCGCGAGCAGCTGTCCAACGGTCTTACCCGCGTCGGTGAGCGGCACGACCGTGTGCTTCGAGTAAACCGTTGGCCCCGGGTACATCAGCACCATGTCGTCGGTGATCGCGCCGTCGCCGCTCATCGCGCGGCCGAGAAACTGAGCCTCGTAGACCATGACCATCGGCTTCGAGCCAATGCCCTGAGAGAGGTAGTCCTCGAAGGGCGCGTCAGACGATGAGGCCGAGAAGCCCTGCTCGAGAAACAGCGATGCCATCTGGTCTATGACCGAAGCCTGGGCCGCTGGCGAGCTCACAATCGTGTCGTCGTTGGCAACATAGGAAGCCATCGAGAGATACATCGCAGCAGAATTCGACTGGCGGATGTCGGTGCTCGAGATCAGCACGGAGCGCGAGCTCGGGTATGCGACATCCGCCCCGGGCAAATCACTCCAGCGCGTGCCGGCCGCCACCGCCGCAAGGTACGCCTTTATGTCGAGGTGCCACGTTCCTGAGGCGTCTTTGCTCGCGATGCCCGCGGACTCGAGCAGCGTGACGATCGGCTTGAAGGTTGCGATGGCCATGGGGGAGTAGAAGGGAGCGTAGACGGTGGATGCTTGCGTCTCGCGCTTGATCTTCTCGGCTGCGGGAGACGAGGAGGGGAATACGAAGTCGACATCAGTGAGGTCGACACTCGTCGCGATCTGGCGGGATCCCGCCGTTACAACCTCGACGCTCAGGCCCTCCTCGGCGAAGATCGCCTTGACGTCGGGATCATCGAAGAACGGTTTCTTCTCCGAACCGATGACGCCGCTCACAACTGTCAGGTCACTCGCACCCGGAACGATGCCAGGGCTCTCGTTGCCGCCGAAAAAGCGGCCCCAGAAGACCGCAAAAACTATCCCGATGACGAGGAGCACGGCAAGGCCGAGGCCGAACACGCGCTTGACTGCTGGGTTCATGCTTGTCGTCACCGTCGGGTTCCAGAGGAAAAGATGGCGTAAGGCTAGTGGGCGGGTGCGAACAGATGGGGCGGTGTCGGCTGGGTTGCCCCGGCTGTCTACCGGATGGTCATTGAGCGTTCATTTTGGGCGGGCATTCGGCGCAGCCTGAGGTTTGTGTAGTCGAAATGCAGGGCCGACCAGCGGCCACGGTGAAGCGCAAGGAAGGACTGTCGCAGCCCAGCGCTAGCATGAGCAAGTGAGCACACCTCTAATCCAGAACATTGCTGTATTTGGCGAGAGCGGCAGCGGCAAGACCGTTCTGCTCTCCTCGTTCTTCGGTGCGGCGCAAGAACCGCAAAACATCGCGAAGAGCGGGTTCAACGTCGTAGCAGAGAGCTCGAGCCAAAGTACGCGGTTGAGACAGAACTTCCTCGGAATGAAGAACTCAGCAAAGCTTCCGGGGCCAACTCGTCTCAAGGCCGACTCATATTCGTTCATCGTGAAGCTTAAACAGAAGCCCAACGTCCAGCCGGTAAAAAGCGGCTCGAACGACGATCTTCGGCTCGTTTGGCATGACTATCCGGGTGAGTGGTTCGAGCAGGATGTGAGCGGGCCGGGGGAAGCTACCCGCCGGCTGGAGACGTTCCGGAATCTGCTGGGTTCAGACGTTGCGCTCTTGCTTGTTGATGGTCAGCGTTTGCTGGACAATGCTGGCGAAGAGGAGCGATACATAAAGGCGCTGCTCAGCGGCTTCCGCAATGGTCTGCTATTGCTCAAGGACGATTTGTTGACGGGCGGAAAGCAACTCGTTCAGTTCCCCCGCATCTGGATCCTCGCACTGTCGAAATCTGATTTGCTTCCCGACATGACTGTCACTGCGTTCAGCGACCTTCTCGTTGAGAAAGCAGGTGAGGACATCAACGAATTGCGCGATGTGCTCGCCGAGTTCGTGGAATCGAGCGACGCGTTGTCTGTTGGTGAGGACTTCGTCCTACTCTCGTCCGCCAAGTTCGTGGCGGGAGCGATCGAGACGAGTGAGCGAGTGGGCCTCGATCTGGTCCTTCCTCTTGCAGCGGTCTTTCCTCTCGAACGTCACGTCGAGTGGGCTAAGTCGAAGAACATCTCGAAAAATGTGGCGGCAGAGCTCATGAGCGGGGCGGTGGCCCTCGCGGACAAGTTGGGTGGCGCCCGCGCTCTGGGAGCTTTGCTGGCGAGAAACAGCAACAAATGGCTTGCGGCTGCGGGGCTTTTGATCGCTACGTTTGGTTCGGGCTTGGACGATTTCGCAAAGTGGGGCGGGGTAAAGCTCCAAGAAGCGAATGCTGAAGCTGTAGCGAAGCAGGAGAGCCTGAGGGCCACTTTGACTGGCTTCCGCCTCGACTTAGAGAAGAGCACCGAGGACCAGATTCTTCACAGGCGGCCGTAATGATTCTGCTTTGGCTCACTCGCGGCCGCACTTGGGGATTTCGCTTTCTCATACGTGGAGAACTTGCGGATCCGTTGCCGGTCTACGACTCCGCGTTCAACGGCTTGGGCGACAAATCAGAAGTTTGTCGGCGCATGGGCGACAAGGTCGCGTTGCGCTTTGTTGATCCGCAAGGTCGCGAAGATGCAGCCGGTCGACCTATCGCGCACGATTTTGTGCTGGATGGCGAGTTAGCGGTCGAGGTGAATTCTTTAGCGGATGGAATTCGACTGGTTTGGCCAATGGTCGAGTCAGAGTACTCGAACGCTTACAGCCTCGAAGCACCATCCTCGGTTGGCGGGTAACGCTTCGGTTCACGTGTGCTGCGCTGGCTACATGGTTAGTACGGATTTCAGTTTCGGCAACGTCGCCCACCACTCGAACGTGGAGTTCGGCTCACTCTCTGCGATAACCTTCCCCTAACCAAGAGCTAAGGAAAACCCCAATGCGCACAGCTTCAAGAATCGCCATCTCTGTCACACTCGCCGCGGCACTTATGACGAGTGTTGGTGCGTGTTCACTGATTCCCCTGGTCACTCCGCCGGCGTCATCGCCGACCGACTCGGAAGACACCGGCGACGCGAGCGAGGCAGCACTCGCTAAGTACGTCGAGGCCGAGCGCTCGCAAATTCCCACGATCATCGAGCAGTACCCCGACCTTTACAGCGACGTGACAATCGATGGTGCTGTCGAGGAGTCCACCGGCGACGACGAGATCCCCGCAGGAACCCACTCGGTCGTGCGCTTCACCTACACCTACGCCGACGCCATGGATTGGGACGCAACCTCAACCGCTCTCGACGGCCAGGCTTCCGCACTTGACGACGCCTGCAGCGCAACTATCTTCACCGCGATGGGCGTCTACGGCGTAGAGGGACCGCTTGCTGCAGTCTTCGGCTACACCGACGCGACATCCGGCGACGAAATCATGTGGAGCCACACCTGCTCCGAGTAGGCCTGTGAACCTGTCTCTGCTTGAGGCCGTCGGTCGTCGAGAGTAACGTGCCGAACGGACCTCAAGCAGAGATGGAGTGGTGATGACCAAGTATCTGATTTCGTTTCCCAGCGGCGTGATGGAGTTTCCGGAAGAGGACTTCGACGATGTCGTGCGCGACTCTCACGCGGTGGTTCAGGAGGCGAAGGACGCCGGTGTTTACGTTTTCGGCGGCGGCATAAACGAGGATGTCGCGCCGGTGCGTGTTGCGGGAGACGGCACGATCACAAACGACACCTACCCGCAGACAAAGGTGCTCGACGGTGGGTTCACCGTGCTCGAGCTGCCGTCGCGCGAAGAGGCCGAGAAGTGGGCAGCGAAGATCGCTGTTGCGTGCCGCTGCGCTCAGGAGCTTCGCGAGTTTATGTACGACCCGGAGAGCTAGCGGGTCGCGGTACCGCTGCGACATCCACACCTCTTCGAATTCTGGGCTGAAACAGCTCACTCGCTATTTGGAGTAGTGCTCAATACCTGCGATAGCCTCGACGAAACCACGAGCTGAGGAATCACATTGGGCAAAGCATCGAAAGTCGTCGTCTCACTCGCACTCGCCGCAACTCTTCTGACGAGTGCCACGGCGTGTTCGTTGCTGCCCAGCGCTCCGGCTCCGTCGCCTACCGCGACCGCCGATGGCACGGGAACCGCGAGCAAAGAAGCGCTTGCTGACTACGTCGAGTCGGAGCGCTCGCAGGCCGCAACGGTTCTCGACAAATATCCCTACCTATACAGCGACATCGCGGTTGATGGCGCTGTCGAAGAGTCGACCGGCGACGGCGACCTGCCCGAGGGAACCTACTCGGTGATCACCTACACCTACACCTACGGCAATGAGATGGACTGGTCTGTGGCTGGCGCCGATCTCGACGAGCAGATCCCGAGACTCGACGGTGCCTGCACCCGGTCAATCTTTCCGCCGATGCGCACGCAGGGCGTCGAAGGTTCCATCGCTGTTGTCTTCGAATACGGTGACGTCACCGCCGACGCGCAGTGGACCTACACCTGCGCTGAGTAGCTAGTCTCTGGCTGCGAACTGTTGCTGCCCCAGCACCGCGAGCAGCGCGAGCTTCTCGGCCGCCTCGCTGCGGGGTGCGGCGGTCAGCACGAGCAAGGCCTGGCTCCGGTCTTCGCTGTAGAGGGTCTGGCAGTCGAGCTCGATCGCGCCGAGCTCTGGGTGGATGAGCGTCTTGTGGTCTTCGAAGCGCGCGGCAACGACCTGCGACATCCACACCTCTTCGAATTCTGGGCTGACCTTTAACAATTCTTTGACGAGGGCCCCGGCACGCGACTGTGGGCCGCTGACTCCGTAGGCGACGCGGAGGTTCGCGACCTGCGCGCGACCCTGGCGAGCCTGGTCGGCGACCGGGTAGTGGTCGCGATCGGTCGGGTCGGTGAACCAGCGGTAGACGCTGCTGCGGGCGAGTCCGGTGAAGCGGGAATGGTCACCGAGCAGCGCCTTCGACAGGTCGTTCTGCACGAGAGTTTCGCCCAGGCTCGACAGCACGAGCGCGGGGGTGTCATCAAGTCGGTCGAGCACGCGGGCGAGAGTCGGCGCGACGTGAGTGTCGAGCGTTGCGCGCGGGGGAGCGTTGTGACCGGCCAGGCGGTAGAGGTAGTCGCGCTCGTCGTAGCTGAGACGGAGCGCGCGGGCGAGTGCCGACAGCATCTGCTCGGACGGCTGCGGACCCCGACCCTGCTCGAGCCGCACGTAATAGTCGGTCGACATTCCGGTGAGGCTCGCGACCTCATCGCGACGCAGCCCGGGCACGCGACGACGCGCGCCCTCGGTCAAGCCGACGTCGGAGGGCTGCAGCGCATCGCGGCGGGCGTGAAGAAAGTCGGCGAGAGCTGGGCGGTCCATCTGTCAATCATGCGCCCTGCCGGCCGTGCGAAACAGGGAGCGCGAGTCCTACGACAAGGGCTCCTCTTTCGGCCCCTCGCAATCGGTCGCACGATCGGAACATGAACATCACCTCAAACACCATCTTCATTCCCGGCGCTACCTCCGGCATCGGCCTCGCGCTCGCCCTCCGCTTCCAGTCGGCCGGCAACACCGTCATCATCGGCGGACGCCGCGCCGACCTGCTCGAGAGCCTCGCCACCGAGCACGGTTTCTCGGCCGTGGTCATCGATACAACCGACGCCGCATCCGTGCTCGACGCTCGCGACACAGTGCTCGCCGCGCACCCCGACCTCAACGTGCTCGTCGCGATGGCCGGCATCATGGCCGTCGAAAACGTGCACACGGCCGACTTCCTCGAAACCGCCGAGCGCATCGTCGACACCAACATCAACGGACCGCTGCGCCTCATCTCGGCGTTCACCGAGCACCTTCAGACACGAATGGATGCGACGATCGTGACGGTCTCGTCAGGTCTCGCGTTCACGCCGCTCTCCTACTTCCCGACCTACAACGGAACCAAGGCGTTCATTCACCAGTACAGCGAGACCCTCCGTCTGCAGCTCGCGGACACCTCGGTCAAAGTCATCGAGCTCGTTCCACCCGCGGTGCAGACCGAGCTTGTGGCCGGCAACTCCGCGAACGAGCACTACCTGCCGCTCGACGATTTCGCGGATGAGGTTGTTGCGCTCATTGAGTCGCAGCCTGACGCCAAGGAGATCCTCGTCGAGCGCGTGAAGTTTCTGCGCTTCGCCGAGGTCGAGGGGCGCTACGACGCTGCGGTTGCCGCGTTGAACCCGGGCGCGTAGCTAGCTCTCGACAACGCTCACAATGAGAGGCTGCGGCGGCAGGCCGAGCCGAAAGCCTCTCGTTGTGATGTCGAGCGTTGCGCCCATGGGCGCGCTGATGTCACTTTCAACAGCGAAGTCGCCGCAGTTTGTTGTGTAGATCGTGTCGCTGCTACCGAAGGATGCGGTACCGTTGACCACACAGCCGCGGTGCACGGTTTCGATGTTTTGCACGACGACTAGCGCGGTGATTGCGAGTGCAACTGCTATCACCGGCGCGAGCAGTCGCGTGCGCTTGATGCGCAGGCGTGCCTCGGGGCTGCGGGCTTCCCAACGTTGGATGCGCGCCTGCGTGGCGTCTGCGTCACCCCTTGCGGCGAAGACGCAGACGACGATCGAGACAGCCGCGATGAGGGCTCCGAGAATGTTCTCGGTGAACTGAGTCCACTCCCCGTCGACGCTGACCGTGAACAGCCAGCCCGCCGCGAGAAGAATGAGTGCTGACTGCCCGACCACATAATGGGACAGGCGATGCGACCTCGGTCGATACCGTGCCCGCACGGAGACGATGACGGCGTTTGTCACGGCTGACAGAAAGAAGATGACAGCGAAGCTGCTCGTCGCGTAAGTGTGGAAGAGCGCGGCGGTGAAGTCGTAGTTGTGAGCGATCCGTTCGGTGAATGATTGTGCAGCAATCCAACCGAGAACGGGAATCGGGACAAGAGCCCATGCGAGCAATATTCGAATGATGGGCATACTGCGACTGTATCGGTGAAGCTACTCGGCCAAACGCGCTGTCGTCGTCATGGTGAGCTGGCGGGCGCCGTCGATCTCTTCGGTGACGAGTGAGACCGTCACCTGCTCCAGCTCGTTGAGGTTGTGCAGGTGCGTACCGCCGCAGGGGATATCGGTGCGCCCACCATCAAGTTCGCACACCCAGGTGCGCCGAGCCGATAGTTCGAGCGCGTCCCGCTCAATCCGGATCGCGCCGCCACCGCTGCGCCACTCTTCGAGCAGTTCGTTGGCACGAAGCTCGATGGGCAGGAGGTCATCGAGCGCCGCGACGGTGAAGCCCTTGCGGCGCAGCGACTTGCCGATTCGATACACGTCGATGGAACCGTGAGGGTGGATGCGCGACGCCTCGATCGCGAGCGCGTCGAAGGCGGGGTTGCCGAGGGCATCGGTCGCAACAGGCTTGGTCCACGCATCTGCCAGCGCGGCGTCGAGCGCGAGTGAGGCAAGGTGGCACGCGGTGTGACCCGCCGACAGCGACGTGCGGTGCACGGCATCGATGCGAACCTCAACGCTCGAGCCAACGGCCGGCGCTGCGCCATCGACGATATGGGCGACGACGAATGTCCACCCCTCGGTGCCGTTGCGAACAGGCAGGTCGGCGCCGACGAAAAGAGCTCCCTCGTGGATGCCACCGGTGAGCCCGTCAACGATCGGGTACTCAGTCGCGCCATCTACAAGAACGCCGCGGTCGGCAGGCTGATCGGGCCAGGCTGTGTCGACCGGGTGAAACGCCGTGGTGTCGAGAAGCACCGCCGACCTGCCGTTGGCAAGCTCTTCGACGTACACCACAACTCCGGTGGAGGTTATGGCGCCATCGGGGTAGGTCACGAGTGTGTCAGTTGCGGGCAGGCTCATCTAGCGAGCGTAACCGCGGATACCTGCAACTCCTGATCAGGCGGTCAACTCGAAATCGCGAATGCCGTCAGACAGCTCGACGACAGACAACCGGCGCTGCGTGAGCCCTGCTTTGTGCAGCCGCGCCTCGAAAACGGTGTTGAGCATCCGCTGGGTCGCGCGCTGCTCGTCGTCATCGGTGGTGCTACCCGTCACCAGGACGATGGATGCTTCGCTCCTCAGTTGCGCGAGAGCCTTACCGGCCGCGATCACACCGGCAGGCATCTGCGCGTCGAGGATGATCGCGAAGGCGTCAATCGCTCCGTACGATTCCTCGATCGCTTCGAGTGCGCCCTCGAGGGTCGAGAGTTCGGCATCGCCGAGCTCGATCGGAAGAACCGCGTCGTGGTAGCGGCTGACCAGCATGGCCAGACCGGAGACGTCGTGGCTGGGAATCGCGACGTCGTTGCCGCCGTCGATGAGTGAGCTGGCGACCAGCTCTGCGCGGCCGTCCGCTCCGCCGATTACGCACCATACCTGCGACATAAGAACTTCCTCTCGGTGACCGTTGGCCCGGCCGCGATTGTGTCGCGGGTTCGCGGGTTACATCACACGATGCCAGCAGACCGGCCGCGCGACATCCTCTCGGGGGAGTAACTATGGGCTTCGCTACTAATGCGTGGGCAGTACGTCGGAGCGTCGGAGCGTTCGACGTCACTCTTCAGAGGGACGCGGTGCGACCAGCGGCGGGCCTAGATTGAGCCGCATGGCGAAGCGCGAGCACAACCTTGACGGCAAGCTCGTTGTTCTTGCCGTGCTGCTTCTAGCGCTCCATGCGCTCGTGAGTGTCGTGCTGGGCTTGGTAATCATCAATTCCGCCTACTCATTCGCGGCCTCGTTTCCCGATGGCGGGAGCGTCGGAAGCCCCGACGAGCTCTACAAACTCGGGGGCAGTCCGACGTTAGGCATGTACGGGCTGTTCGTTGTCGGGCTCGTTGACTTCATCGTGGTGATGGTGCTTCTGCTTTATAGAAACTCAACGCGGCCCTTCGCGTTCGTCGTGCCGATACTGGGGATCGGCTTGAGCGTGCTTGTAGTGATCGCGGCGCAGAACGGGATGCACGCGCCGGCGCCGGATCTCGGCGGGTAACTACCTGCGTGAGGGGCTACGTTTGGGACATCGAGAGGTGAGGGTTTGCTGCCGGAGACTGGCGGAAGTTCAGCGGCCATCGGGCTGATGGATCACTACCAGGGCAAGCGGGAGATGCAATGTACGTAGTCTGGCCGTTGGTCGCTGCTGCTTCCGTATTTTCAGTTGTGGGCGTACTCCTAATTGTTTTCCGCCGCCCGGTTTGGAACTTCATAAAGCTGAACACGGTCAGGATGTATGGCCGCTTGGCGGAACGCCGGTACAGGGACGCTACTGCCGCCTCTGTCATCGCGGCGGGGATTGGATTTTTGATCTTCGCGGCACTCCTGGTGATTCTTGCCCTCACTCTTCCTCCATATACCGCCCCGAATTAGGGGGACTCGAAGGTCGCTCCTTTGATCTTGGGCTCGTTGGGGCGCTGGCTCTCGAAGCATGGTGCGCAGGGGCAAACCGGTCGACCGTGTTGCGGACCGCGAGTCACACACCACGACGCAAGCAACCTAGCGACGGGACCTTCGCTTGGTACTCAGCTCGGGCCGAGGGCCGCGTCACGACATATGGGCCGAGTTGACCACCGCAGAACTGACTGTCCGCCGTCCTAGCTGAAACGGAAGTGGAATTCCGGTTACTGTTAAGCTACAGTCATGCCATGGACACCATTGATGTGAAGCAGCGCTCGGATGCCGCGGCGAATCGCCAGGACATCGTCGAAGCCGGCGCTCGTCTGATGGCCGATCACGGCGTTACGACGACGCTCATCGACGTCGCCAAGGCCGCCGGTGTTGGTGTCGCTACCGTGTACCGAAACTTTCCTAACCGGGATGCCCTCCTGGATGGCCTGTTCGCCCTGACCCTCGACCGGCTGGTCGAGCTTGCCAAGGAGTCTGCGGCGATCGACAACGCGACGCAGGCGTTCGAGTCATATCTTTTCGCGGTGATGCGGCTCCACGCCAACGATCGGGGCGTTGTGCCCGTGCTGATGCGTGCCAATCAGAGCGCGTCATTTGCGGAGCAACTCGCGGGGCAGCTCGGGCCAAGGGTGCAGCCTCTCATCGAGTCTGCACAGCGAGCGGGAACGTTGCGCGACGGATTCACTATTCAGGATCTGTGCCTGCTCTCAGCCATGGTCGGCTCGGTTGCCGATCTCACCCGTGACTCCGAGCCAGACCTTTGGGAGCGCTACGCGCGAATACTCATTGACGGCACGCGCCCTCCCATCGCTCCAATCGCGTAACGGCGTATCGCCTCACCGAGGCGCGTCCGCCTGTTTTCCCCACACCTCAACAGAAGAAGAGACAATGCTCATCGAAGGAAAAGTCGTTCTAATTACTGGCGCGTCATCGGGTATCGGTGCCGCCACTGCACGGGCGGCGGCAGCAGCCGGCGCCCAAGTGGTCTTGATCGCACGCCGCGAGGAACGTCTCACTGCCCTGGCCGAGGAGATTGGCGAAGCGGCTCTTGCCATCCGAGCTGACGTGACGGACGCCGCGCAGGTGCGAAATGCGGTCGCCGCGGCGGTCGAGGCGTTTGGGGGTATCGACGTCGTCGTCAATAACGCGGGCCAGGCGATGGTCGGCAACATTGCCGACATCGACGTTGAGGACTACCGAGCGATCGTCGACCTCAACTTGGTCGCTCCGCTAATCGTGATGCAGGAGACAATTCCCGCGCTTCGGTCGCGCGCGGAGAGCAGCATCATCAACGTCAGCTCGGGAGTAACGCTTATGGCGATGCCCGGGTCGGCCACCTATTCGTCGAGTAAGTCCGGACTGAATCAGCTTTCGGCAGTCGCTCGCAACGAGCTTCAGCCTGACGGAATCGTCGTGTCCACCATTTACCCGTTCGTCACGGCGACCGAGTTGGACGAGTCGATGAGGGGCGCGTCGGTTACAGCGGACGACAGCTCGGGCTGGCGCCCGACACCGCACACTGCGGAGCACGTCGCCGAATCGATCATCGGGTTGATCCGAAGCGGCCATGCGGAACTGAGCCTGCTGCCGGCGGAGTACTCCCACTAACGGGAGCCTGGCGCTGTGGCTACTCGATTGGAGCGCTCGCCAGTCGGCTCCGCACAATGCCGAACGAAACGAGCGCGGCCGCCGCTCCGGTGAGCGTGAACCCGGCCACGGTGACTGCCTCCTGAAACTGCGCGGACTGTTGTGCGGTCCACGACGGTGCCGAGAGATTGCCCATGAAGAGCGCCGCAAGAATTGTGCCTGTCACTGCTATGCCAATTCCCGTTGCTACCTCACTCGAGGTGTCGACAAGAGCGGCACCGATTGTTGTTCGGTTCTTTGGCAAACCACGCAGCACGTTGGTGCCCGCCACAACGCCAACAACTCGCATCCCGGCGGCGACGAGCACGAGGGAGATGGCGACCCAGAGGTAGCCAAAACGCCCGCCTCCCGCGAAGACGGCGAGACCTGCGACGACCACCGCAGCGCTCATCCACGCGGCGCGATCCATTCCGACCTTCTGCACGAATGGCCCAACGAGCCGACCGCTCGCGAGCAGCACGACGACCTGCGGGAGCATGCCGATCGCGGCGAGGGCCGGTGACCATCCCCACGCGAACTGCAGCTGGAGCGTCGCCATATAGCCGAGGCCCGCGATCGCGAGGCCCGAGGCGGCCTTGTAGGCGAGTCCGCTCGACACGAGAGGCAATGCGATGAGCTTCAGATCAATGAGTGGATGTTTGGCAGAACGCTCGCGCACGACGAAAAGTGTTGCCGCGATCAGTGCGCCCGCAGTTGCCGCCCACGGTTGCCATGCGCCGGTGCCCTGGTCGACAAATAGCGTGGGAGCCACGAGCGCCAGCACGATGGTTGTTGTGCCGAGCAGAGCGCCCGCGACATCCAACCGATCTTGATGCAGTTCTTCGGAGAGATCTTTCGCGATACCGATCCTGATGCCGATGAATGCCAGCACCGCGATGGGCACATTGATCAGCAGGAGTACCTGCCACGGGGCGAAGGCGAGGATGAAGCCGCCGACCGTCGGGCCGACCGCCAGTCCGACAAGGCCGACCGTGGAGATGATCGTGATTGCTCGCACGCGAAGGATGTCGTCGTCGAAGAGCCGGAACGCCAGCGCCATCGAGCCAGGTGTCGTCATTGCTGCGGCGACGCCCATGGCAACACGTACCGCGATGAGCTGCTCCGGGGTCGTGACGAACGCGGTGGCCAGGCTGGCGAGACCCAGCAGCACGAGACCCACCAGCATCACGCGTCGTCGCCCGAACTTATCTGCGATGGCGCTGAAGAGAAGCATGAGTCCGCCGAAGACGACAGCGTAGGCGCCCGTGACCCACTGCAGGGCGGTCGTCGACGCGTTCAGTTCACGGCCGATGGTCGGCAGGGCCACATTGAGGATCGAGTTGTCGAGCATCTCGAAGAGGAAGACCGCCGAAAGGCCAGCAAGCGCTACTGCGGCTGCCTTCAGGGTCTGCGGACCGGACGCTTCGGTCGCGGTTGAAAGTTGATTACTCATTGCACTCTCCACTAGAGGGGAGAAGTGCCCGCTCGATGAGCGAGGTGTGAGTGCGGGCGAGTGGCCTGCGTTTTTACTTCCGGTGTCGCCAATCTTATCGACACTCGGTCTTAAATCGCGACTACTCCCGCTCAGCCAATAACTGCGACTCTGCGGTTCGCCCGTCGGTGGGTGATGATGAAGACGATCAGCAGTACAACTCCCACGAAAACCACAACGATGTTTCCGAGGCTGCCGAAGGCCGCCAGCGGGGTGTCGGCCGGGTATGCACTTTGCAGGAAGATGCTCGGGTCTGTGCTCGCGTGCAGCAGGATCGGAGCGATGATCGTTCCGGTGACCCGGAGGGCCAGGTACATGCAGAGGCCGAAGAAGAATGTGTAGAGCAGCTGTAGTGCCGTGGCCACAAACGTCTGCCCGGTGAATAGGTTGACCGAGTGCAGCAGCGCAAAGGTTGCGCCGGACATGAGCCCCACCGCAATCTCGGAGTGCCCGGCGTCGCGCATGATTCGCACGACATAACCGCGGGTCAGGACCTCTTCGGCTAAGCCGATGAACAGGCCGGCGAGCATCCAGGCGGCGACGATACCGAGGCCAGCTTTTCCGTAGTCGATCGTCGCGAAGCGCAGCAGGTTGAAGGCCAGCACGACGACGACAGCGATCCACATCCAGCCGCCGCCGCGGATCGATTGCCGAGCGAAGAGATCGCGCAGCCAGCCAACTGTGGCTCCGAAAACGACGAGAATCACGCAGCCCAGAAGGATTGGGATGACGTACAACACCACGATGTAGCTTGTCGACTCCGGGCCGCCGATGAGGGGCACGAACGGTGCCATCAGGAACCCGGCGGCCTCGTAGAGCACGAGGTACCCTACGGCGAGGATGAGGGCCTTCCACCAGAGTCCGCGATTCCAGAATCGCGCCCATGCGGAGCCTTTGACAATTTCGTTCACGACAGCACCCCTTGCTCGACGTAGACAGATCGGTCTGAACGAGAGCCTAGCGGGGCTGGAGGTATCTCTGCGGCGGTGTACGAGCGAGAATGTTGCGATTTGGGCGGTTTTTCGCCGGCCGCTGCTTGCGCGGGGCCGGCCCACGAAAAAGGAGCCAAATCGTTGGCTCTCTAGTGGTGAGGTACGTCGCGTTCAGATGGCGACTCGAGTCGTTCAGATGACTGTCAAGACGGGGCGGGCCGCAAAAATTCATGAAATCGTGATGTATCAGGACATCTCTGACGAAACTGCATCAGGACATCTTTGACAGTTCAGTGGGTGGCTCGTCGGCCGGGTCGTTTGCCGGAGCCGATGTACTTGATTCCCGGTGCCGGCCAGCCGTGCTCGAAGGTGAGCGTGCCGCGTCGGTCGAAGACCAGACGTCCGCTCTAAGACTGCAGTTCGGCGATGGACCGGTTCAGCCACTCCCTCATGAGGGAGCGCTCTGCTGAGGTGAGCGCGGGGAGGTCGTCGATCTCCGCGGATAGCGCAACGGCGGCGCTAATCGGGCCGAGCTTCGCTCCGGACGTAGGTGAGGGGGAAGTACTGTCGGTGATCATCGCGCGAATCACGGCGTCAAACATCACGTCCGCCAGCGACGCGTCTCGGGCGGACGGGGGGCTTCCCAAGGTGATGAGCACGGCACCGTTGCCTGCTGCGCTGATCATCTGCGCGGCCCGTTCCTCGCTCACGAGCAGCTGCCCGGTGGCGGCGACCCTCTGCACGCGCGCCCGCAGAACCTCCTGACCTTCCGCGTCAAACGCGACTCCGCCTGGTGCGATGAGTAGGCCGAACAGTTCCGGGTTGCTCAGCCCGAACTCGACATGGGTGCGGAACGCTGCGCGCAGGTCTGCGATCGCATCACGCTCGATACCTGGCATTCCCTCGAGAGCAGAGTCGGCTGCCTTGGCGCTGATGTACTCGGCCATGACTTGATGGGCAACCGCGCTGAGTAGCCCATTCTTGTCGCCGAAAAGACGGTAGATGGTCGGAACCTGCGTTCCCGCGAGCTCCGCGACGCGACGCGTGGTGAGTGCGCCCGCGCCCTCGTCCTTGAGAAGTCGAGCGGCGGCGTCCACGATCGTTCGACTCATCTGCGACATAGCTCGACGATAACATTCCGCTGTTATCGTCGCTAATATCATGTTATCTTTTCAGAAGTATCAACGATAACAAGGAGTTAGTAGATGATCGTCATCACTGGAGCGTCAGGGAAACTCGGTTCGCAAATCGTCAGGAAACTGCTCGACCTCGTGCCGGCGAACGAGCTGGGCGTGAGTGTTCGCAATCCAGATCAGGCAAGGGCGTTGTCTGCTCTGGGCGTGCGGGTTCGCGCCGGAGATTTCACCGACCCGAAGAGCCTTGAGCATTCGTTTGAGGGTGCCGACCAAGTGCTGGTGATCTCGGCCGCGATCCGGGGGCCCGGGGCTGAACAGGCGAACAACGCGGCGATCGACGCCGCGCGAGCTGCGGGTGCGAACCGCGTGTTGTACACCAGCCACCAAGGTGCGTCTCCGTCGGCGCTGTTCCCTCCTCACAGAGTCCATGCGGCCACCGAGGCGCACTTGGCGGCCGCCGGGCAGCCGTTCACCGCGCTGCGGAATGGCTTCTATGCGAGCACACTCGCCGTCAACATCGGAGACGCCCTCACCACCGGCATAATCTCGGCGCCCGCCGACGGGCCGGTGTCGTGGACTGCCCATGCCGACCTGGCGGAGGTCGCCGCGATCGCCTTGACTCGGGAGGGTGCACTCGAAGGTGTCGCCCCGCCGCTCACCGCCACGGAGATGGTCGACCTCGAGCAGGTAGCCGCCATTCTCAGCGACATTACCGGACGCCCCATCAAGCGCCTCGTCGTCGACGACGAGGAATGGAAGCAGGAGAAGATTGCCGCAGGCCTGCCCCCGATGGTCGCTGACTTCTCCCTGGGCATGTACCTCGCTGCCCGTGCAGGCGAGTACGCGGTCGTCGACCCCACCCTCGAGCGCTTGCTGGAACGCCCGACAACACCGGTCCATTCCACCCTGCAGCACATCGTCAACGAAAGCATGACCGCAACGCGACGGTGAGCGGCGGGGGAGGGCTACGGCCTTCTTGTCTTAGTTTTCGCGTACACCGGGTTGCGGTGGGGCGAGCTGGCGAGACTGCGGGTACGCGATCGCACGTTCCGTCGCGGCTGGTTCAACGCTGCTGCTGAGGAGATCGGCATCCCGGGCCTGACGCCTCATGAGCTGCGCCACACCCCGTGAGCCTTTCGGTGTCTTCCCGACTAGCCGCACTCGGTCGTGAACGGGTACGACTGACAGGGTCTCGATACGCGCCCTAGAGGGCACTACTCGACCAGCAAGAAGAGGGCAACAAAAGAAGAGCCAAATCGTTGGCTCTTGAGTGGTGAGGCACGTCGCGTTCAGATGGCGACTGACGTCCCTCAGATGACTGTGTTGACGGGGCGGGCCCACGAAAAAAAGAGCCAAATCGTTGGCTCTTTTTCTGTGGGCCCCCTGTCGGAGTCGAACCGACGACCCCCGCTTTACAAGAGCGGTGCTCTGGCCACTGAGCTAAGGGGGCAAATTACTGCGTGTCAATAATAAGCGTATCCGGGGCTAGTCGTGTGACAGGGCCAGTCCGATGCCGAATCCGACGAGTGCGGTGCCGGTGACACCGTCGATGGAGCGCTGCACGACAGGGCGGTCGAGCCAGCGGCGCACACCGTGCGCTCCGAAGATGATGAGCGTGAACCAGAGGGCCGACTCGAGTCCGTGCACGCCTGCGAGCAGCACTCCCATTCCGAGCTCGTTCGAGCCCTGCGGGATGAACTGCGGCAGCACCGCGATGTAGAACGCGCCGACCTTGGGGTTGAGGAGGTTAGTGAAGAGCCCCTTGCTCCAGGATCCCCACCACCCCGCCGCGAGTCGACCGGCAGAAGTAGCAGCGGCATCGTCGCGCGGACGAATAACGCGAGTCCACAGCATCCGAACGCCCAGATAGATCATGTACGCGGCGCCCACCCAACGAAGAACCATAAACGCGAACTCGGATGCCTTCAGCAACGCCGCAAGGCCGACGGCGGCCGCGACACCCCAGACAAACGCTCCCGTGATGATGCCGAGCGAGGTGGCGATTGCGAGGCGGCGGCCCTGCACGAGTGCCGAACGCAGCACGAGGGCTGAGTCGAGCCCGGGCGTGATCGTGAGAAGGGCCGCGACAACGGCGAAGGAGAGCAGTGCGCTCGTGATGGTCATGCGGTCTCCGGCACTCGATTAACGTTGATGCAATGACATCATCCTCCTCAGAACCGTCGCGCGCGCTCGTTGCCGTAACAGTGGCGTGCGCGCTGGTTTTCGGCGCCGGTGTCGCCACCCAGTCCCGCATCAACGGTGAGCTGGGTCGCGCTCTGGGCGACGGCTATCTCGCGGCAGTGATCTCGTTCGGCGGCGGGCTGTTGATTTTGAGCATCGCGATGGTCTTTATGCCGACCGGGCGCACCGGGTTGCGCACGATTATCGAGCTGCTGCGTAAAAGGGAGATGCCGTGGTACTACGTCGCCGGGGGAGCGGCGGGTGCTTTTCTTGTGCTGTCGCAGGGGCTCACGGCGGCGATCCTCGGGGTCGCGCTGTTCACCGTCGCGATCGTCTCCGGGCAGACGCTCAGCGGGCTGGTCATCGACCGCCGCGGGCTCGGCAGCATGCAGCCGAAGAAGCTCACAGTGACGCGGGTCGTCGGCAGCGTTTTGACTCTTGTCGCGGTGGGCGTTGCTGTGTCCGCACAGTTCACGAGCGACATCCCGGCCTGGATGCTTGTTATGCCTTTTCTCGCGGGGCTCGGCATCGGCTGGCAGCAGGCGGTCAACGGGCAGGTCAAGGTGCGCGCCGATTCCGCCCTCACCGCGACGTTCATCAACTTTGTCGTCGGTTTCACCGTGCTCGCGATTGCGGCAGTCATCCACGGCAGCGTGGCCGGCTGGCCGACCGCCCTGCCGAGCGAGTGGTGGCTCTACCTCGGCGGACCGATTGGCGTGATCTTCATCGCGGGCGCGGCAATCGCGGTGCGCACGCTCGGCGTGCTGCTGCTCGGTCTCGGAACAATTGCGGGCCAGCTCGTGATGTCACTCGTGCTTGACCTTGTTGTTCCGTCGGCCGGGCACGTTGTTGTCGCGACGACAGTTATCGGCACGCTGCTCACCCTCGTGGCGGTCGCGATTGCGGCGCTGCCCAGTCGAAAAACTACAGCGTTGTAAGCGTGCGCCCCGCGCTGAACTTGCTCTTCTTCTCCGACTTGGTCTTGTCGGGAAGACCGCCGACGTAAAGCCAGCCCAGCAGCACCTCGTTGGGGGCGAGCTCGTGCATGCGGTGCACCGCTTCGGAACGCGTGTGCCCGCCGGTGCGCCAGAAGACGCCCCAGCCGGCATCGTTGAGCAGCAGCGACAGGGTGTGCGCGACGCCGGAAGCGACGGCCTCCTGCTCCCACGCCGGAACCTTGAACGACGGCCGGTAAGAACCAACGATCGCGATGAGCAGCGACGCGCGCAACGGCTTCTCCGCGAGCTTTGCCGCGTCCTTGCCGTCGAGACCACTGGCCTCGACGAAGGCCGCGCCCAAACGTTCGCGAGCCGAACCGCGCAACTCAATGAGCCGCCAGGGCTGCATTCCACCGTGGTCGGCGACTGATGCCGCCGCCTCGATGAGAGGCATCAACTCTTCGCGAGTTGGCGCTTCTGAGGTGACTTTGGAGTGCGAGCGGCGATTGCGAACCGCGTCAATCAGCGACAAGCTACTCGGCTTCCTTGAAGTCGAGCGACAGCGAGTTCATGCAGTAGCGGTCGCCGGTGGGCGTGCCAAAACCGTCGGGGAACACGTGGCCCAGGTGCGAACCACAGTTCGCGCATCGAACCTCGGTGCGAGTTGTGCCGAGCGAGTTGTCTTCGAGAAGTTCGACGGCGTCGGGGTTGACCGACTCGTAGAAGCTCGGCCAGCCGCAACCGGAATCGAACTTGGTTCCGCTCTTGAAAAGCTCGGCGTTACAGGCGGCACAGGTGTAGGTACCCGAGCGGCTCTCGTCGAGCAGTTCGCCGGTCCAGGCGCGCTCGGTCGAGGCCTCGCGCAAGATCGCGTACTTCTCCGGGCTCAGTTCTTCGCGCCACTGCTCGTCTGTCTTTTCGACCTTGTAGGCCATGGTGTTCTCCTCTGCGGGAAGCAAGTCTTCCTCCCCATTAAACTCAACAACGTGCCTGAATGTTCCATCGCCCACAAATACTGGTCAGATCTCACCACGAACGAGCTCTATTCGATTCTGAAACTGCGCACCGACGTCTTCTTTATCGAACAGAAGATCGACGAAGAAGAGCTCGACTGGCGAGACGCCGAACCCGGCACCGAACATTTTTGGCTGATGGATGACGCGGGCACGGCGTCGTACCTGCGTGTCATCGTCGACGCGGAACCCGAACACCTCGACGCCCGACGCCTGATCGGCCGCGTCGTCACACGTGCCGACCGCCGCGGTGAGGGTCTGTCGAAGCTGCTGCTGGCCGAGGTGATCCGCAGCTACGGTCACGAGCCGATGATGCTGCACGCCCAGGAGTACATCGCCCCGCTCTACGCCCAGTTCGGCTTCGAACCGTTTGGCGATGTCTTCGTCGAGGCGGGAATACCGCACCTCGGCATGTACCGCGCCGCTTCCTAAAAGCGCTTTCGTAAGGGCACCCTTACCCAAATTTTGACAGCGGGTCGTTCTACCCCGTAGGGTCGAAAAGTTAGCTTAGCCTTAGCTACTATTCCCCTTGGAGCAGCACCCGTGAATTTTGCCCTGCCCGCTCGCGCCCGCACAGCGCTCGCATCCCTGATCGTTGCGCTACTCGTAGTGCTCGGCATGTCTCTCAGCCCAACAGCGGCGAAAGCAGCGCCCGGCGACATCCAAACCGGTTCGCTTACCTGGGGGCTCTCGACGTACCTCAACTCCGCGAACTTCGGTCGCCCGAACCCGCTGCCCTCGGGCTACGTTGCACCGGCGACCTTCGACGCGACGAGCCGCATCTCGACCTGGGGAACCCCGACGGGAACCATCGCGAGCGATGGATCGGCAACTCTTACGTTCCAGGGCTCAAGCGTCAACTTCGCCGCAACCGGCGGCGGCTGGCTCAAATTGACCGAGCCGAAGGCCGAGTTGGATGCAACGGGCAACGGCACTCTGACCGCAGTTGTCTCCTACGGCACGGCCACGGGATCGCCGCTCGCGTATGACGCGGCGCAGGCACCCGTTCGCGGACCGGAGCGCATCCCGGTGCTCGCCATCGCGGGTAACACGGCTGGCGCGACGATCGCCAACAACACCGCGACCTGGTCGGGTCTCACCTCGACCTGGGCATCGTCGTTCACGACCTACCTCGCCGGCGATGCCGCAGCGACACCGGCCATCGCTGGCTGGGCGTACGCCTCGACAATCACCAACGCGACTGTTGGCCGCGAGCCGCTTCCGCTCACTATCTCGCTGGGCCTCCAGGCTCCGCCCACCTACACCGCTGATAGCTACGACCTCGGCACAGCGAGCTGGGGCATCTCGACCTACCTCAACTCGGCCAACTTCGGCCGCCCCAACCCGCTCGCGACCGCCTACATTGCACCGTCGACCTTCGACGCGACCTCGCGCATCTCGACCTGGGGTGAGGGCACCGGAACCGTCGCGGCCGACGGCTCCGCATCGATCTCCTACAAGGGCTCGAGCGTCAACTTCGCCTCGACCGGTGGTGGCTGGCTCAAGCTCACCGACGTGAAGGCCGACCTCAACGCAAAGGGCAACGGAACCGTATCCGCTGTCGTCTCCTACGGTACGGCCGTCGGAACACCCATCACGTATGACGCAGCGCAGGCCGCGGTCCGCGGACCCGAGCGCATCAACGTCGTCACCCTCACCGGCAACACCGCCTACCCGACCCAGGGCGCAGACACCATCGCGTGGAGCGGCCTCAAGGGTGAGTGGACGACCGCGTTCACCGGATTCCTCGCCGGAGACGCGACGGCTTCCCCCGCGATCGCGGGATGGGCATACGCCTCGACCGTCACCAACTCGACTGTCGGCCGCGAGCCGCTGCCGTTCAACTTCGCTCTCGCCATCGAAGCCGACCCGACCTACGTCGCGACCGACTACGACCTCGGCACAACCGACTGGGGCATCTCGACCTACCTGAACTCGGCCAACTTCGGTCGCCCGAACCCGCTTGCCACCGCGTACCTTGCGCCGGCATCGTTCGACGCGACCTCGCGCATCTCGACCTGGGGCCACGGCACCGGTTCGATAGCGACGAACGGTGACGCCGAACTCGCGTTCGAGGGCACAACAGTGAACTTCGCGGGCACCGGCGGCGGCTGGCTCAAGCTTGCAAACGTCGAGGCAGACCTCGACGTCGACGGCAACGGTTCCGTCTCTGCTGTCGTCTCCTACGGCACCGCAGTGGGCAGCCCGATCACCTACGACCCCGCTCAGGCTGCCGTTCGCGGTCCGGAGCGGATCACGATCGTGACCCTCGCGGGCAACGACGTCAACCCGGTACAGGGTGCCGCCACGATCTCGTGGTCGGGAGTCAAGGGAACGTGGACCAACGCGTTCACGAGCTTCCTCGCCGGTGACGCGACTGCCACGCCCGCGATCACGGGCTGGGCGTACGCGTCGACGGTGACCAACGCAACCGTCGGCCGCGACCCGCTGCCATTCGACTTCGACCTTGCCGTCGAAGCCGACCCCACCTACACCGCCGCCGAGTACGACCTCGGCACAAGCGCCTGGGGCATCTCGACCTACCTGAACTCGGCGAACTTCGGTCGCCCGAACCCGCTCGCCACTGCGTATGTTGCTCCCGCGACGTTCGACGCCACGACACGCATCTCCAGCTGGGGCAACGGCTCGGGCTCGATCGCGACGAACGGCGACGCTGAGATCGCGTTCGAAGGAACCTCGGTCAACTTCGCTGGCACGGGCGGAGGCTGGCTGAAGCTTGCTGACGTCACGGCCGACCTCGACGTCGACGGAAATGGTTCCGTCTCCGCTGTCGTCTCCTACGGCACAGCAGTGGGCACCCCGATCACCTACGACGCAACACAGGCCGCCGTTCGTGGCCCGCAGCGGATCACGATCGTGAACCTCACCGGAAACGACGTCAACCCGGTGCAGGGTGCCGACAGCATCTCCTGGTCGGGCGTCAACGGAACCTGGACGAGCGCCTTCACCAGCTTCCTTGCTGGCGACGCAGCTGCCAGCCCCGCCATCGCCGGTTGGGCATACGCGTCGACAGTGACAAACACCACGGCCGGCCGCGAACCGCTGCCGTTCACGTTCAGCCTCGGCACGGCCCCGGCCGTGACGCCGGTCGTTACGCTCGCGGCCTCGCCGAAGACGAGCATGCTCGTCGGCTCCAAGGTCACCTTGACCGCGACGGTCAACCCCGCGGCTGCGGGAACCATCGCGTTCCGCAGTAACGGAGCGACGCTCGGCACGGCAACGGTGAACAACTCCGGCAAGGCGACGCTTGTGCTCGACAAGCTCGCGGTAGCCGAGTACAGCTTCAACGCAGTCTTCACGCCGGCTGATCCCGACGACTTCACTGCCGCGACATCCAACTCGATTGTCTTTGTTGTTGACAAGGCGGTCGCGGTTTCGCAGGCCGGGTCGCTGACCTGGGGCGTCAAGGCTTCGCTGCGCACCTACGTGCTCGGCGGCGGCTCGATCTCGACGTCGAACGGTGCGGGCAGCAACGGGGGAACGTTCCTGTTCCCGCAGTCGTCGAACAACTTCGACCACGGCTCGACCATCGGTACGTCGAACTACTCGGGCCGCGTGAGCTTCGACTACCCGGCTCACGGGTTCTCGATTCAGCTGTCGAACCCGCGCGTTGCGATCACGTCGGCGACGGCGGGAATCCTCATCACCGATGTCACCTACAACGGCACAACCAAGTCGGGTGTCACCTTCGCCAACCTGAGCTTCGGCAAGTCGAACGCGAAGACGGTCGGATCAACGACGACCTTCAGCAACGTCACGGCGTCGCTCACGGCAGCCGGTGCGAGCTCGTTCGCGGGCTTCTACTCGGCCGGTGACGCGCTCGACCCGCTGAGCTTCGTTGTTGGCAAGGCGTCGGCGGGCTACACCGCGACGACGGCCGAGGGCGACGAAGAAGAGTGGGAAGCCCCGCTCACGCCCCCGTCGACAGAGGGCATCGAGATCGAGTCGACCGAGATCACCGCGGGCGACCGAATCACCATCAGCGCCAGCGGGTTCCAGCCGAACGAAGAGGGTGTGCGCGTAGTCGCTTACTCGACGCCGGTTGTTGTCGCGGAAGACATCACCGCCGACGCCTCGGGTGTCGTCAGCTGGTCGGGCGTGCTGCCGTCGAACCTCACCGGTGAGCACACGCTGACCTTCCAGGGCTCGGTCAACCGCGGTGTTGTTCTGACAATCGCCGAGGGCACGGTCACAACGACCGCGACCTCGTGCCCCGTCTCCGACGCCTCGCTCACATGGGGCTTCAAGGAATCGTTCCGCTCGTACATCAGCGGCTCGATCGCCAACGGCGAGTGGACAGTCAGCGACGGAGCAACCTACGACGTTCCCAACTTCGGTTGGGCAGACGGAATCGGCAGCTACGACTCGGCAACCTCCGCGGGAATCATCGGCTTCACCGGCGCGATCGAGTTCACCGGCCACGACGGCGCTCTCGACACGACCGTCTCCAACCCGCAGATCCGCTTCGATGACGAGAACACGGCAATTGTGCTTCTCGACATTTCGGGGGAGACGCAGGATGGCGCGGCAGTCGATCAGAAGGCCGTTGAGTTCGTCGCACTCGACCTCTCCGCAGCGACGGTAACCAACGAGGGCGGTGTCGTCAGCATCACCGACGCACCGGCAACCCTCACGTCGGCGGGTGAAGCGGCCTTCGGAACCTACGAGGTCGGCGAGCCCTTCGACACAGTTGCGATGACCTTCACGACAGCGGACTGCGCGGCACCGGTTGTCACCGACGAGCCGACCGACGAAGTTGCACCAACTGCGGATGGCGCAAACTTCCCGTGGTTGTGGATCATCATCGGCCTCGTGCTGCTCGCAGTGATCATCACGGTAGTTGTTCTGGTGGTTCGCCGCCGCAACGCGACCGTCTAGCCCGCTCGCGCTGGCAGGATTGCTTCTATGAGCGATCCTGCCAGCGCTACGGCCCAGTGGTACGACAGGTTTGCGCGGCTTGAGGCGCGCGGCCAGAGCGCGGTCTACGAGGGGTGGGCACTCGGGGTAGCTGCGGACCCCCAGGTTCTCGCGCTCATCGACGAACTGCCGCGATTACGTCGGCAGCCGAACCTCGTGTTCGCCTGTGCCCGGTTATGCGGCGCTGCGGCAGGCCCGTACGACGCGTTTCGCGACTGGCTCATTTCTCACTGGCCGCTCGTGCGGGCCGAGACTGCGCATCGCCTCACCCAGACCAACGAGGCTCGCCGCTGTGCGGTGCTGCTGCCAGCGCTCGCCGCAATCGACGGTCCGATCGCCCTGCTCGAGATCGGCGCATCGGCCGGGCTCTGCCTCTACCCGGACCGCTACAGCTACTCCTTTGACGGGATCGAGCTGCATCCGGCTACCGGTGCCAGCGCCGTGCTGCTCGAGACGTCGACAAACGGTCCGGTGCCCACGCGGCTGCCGCGGATCGTCTGGCGCGCCGGAATCGACCTCGCACCCCTCGACGCCGCGAACCCCGACGATCGCCACTGGCTCGAAACCCTCATCTGGCCGGAGCAGGAGTCGCGCAGGCAGCGCCTGCTGGCCGCACTCGACATCGTGCGCGCCGACCCGCCGCTGCTGGTCGCGGGTGACGCCACCGATGCTCTCGTGGCGCTCGCTGCCCGGGCACCGAACGACGCCACCCTCGTCGTCGTCTCGAGCGGCGTTCTCGTCTATCTCGTTCGCGCTGAACGCGACAGGTTCGCCGCAACCGTCAGCGGCTTGGATGCAACGTGGGTCTCGCTCGAGGCCGCGGGGCTGTTTCCAGCCATCGCCGACACGGTGTGCGCGGCGCGCGGTCTCGCCCCGGAGCAGCTCGACGGCCGCTTCGCACTCTCGGTCGACCAGGTGCCGCTCGCGCTCGTCGGGCCGCACGGGCAGTTCCTGGACTACCTCTGAACCCGTGCGCGCTACTAGGTCTCACGCGCGCTACGGCGAACTGGCGCGCATGAGACCTAGTAGCGCGCACGGGAGTTTTCGGCGGGCTCGATCACCGGCGGGAGGCGGGCAGGGGGCTACGCCTCCGGCGCGTACACCGCCCGCGCGAGCGCGTCGAACACTGCGGGTGTGCGTGGCCCGAAGCTGAGGATCTCGCCGTCTGCCATGTCGACGAAGCGGCGGTTCTGTCCGGCCTTTGTGAGACCGATCGCGGGCTTGGTCGCGAGAAGTTCGTCGATGCCGCCGGTGCTCTCCAGCCCGTCGGTCATCACAAGAATGAGGTCGGGGTCGGCAGCGACCATCGCCTCGTCGGTCATGGGCTTCATGCCCTCCCAGCCGATCTCGTCTGCGACGTCGATGCCGCCGAGGCCGGTGATGAGCTCGTCGGCGCCCGACTCGGAGCCGAAGAGGTAGTACACGCCGGCGCTGCCGCGGAGATAGAGGAACAGCATGCGCAGCTTTGACCCGTCGGCCGGGGCGATGGCGGCGATCTCCGCGACCTTCGCGTCGATCTGCTCGGTCAGGTGTGCCGCGAGCGTCTCGCCGGCCTCGGGCGCCCCGAGCGCAGCCGACACCTGCCGCGCGAGCTCGCCGACACCCGCGGTGCTCGGCTCGGTGTCAACAAAGACCACCGGGATTCCCGCGTCACGCAGCTGCAGGATGACGTCGATCGGTCCGATGGTTCCGTCGGTGATAACAACCGTCGGGCGCAGGGCGATGATCGACTCGCTGTTGATCGAGTGACCGCCGGTAGTCACGATCGGCAGGTCGACCGCGGGCTCGAAGGTTGTCGACACGTCGCGCCCGACGACGGAGTCGCCGAAGCCAAGACCGTAAATCGTCGCGGCGATCGAGCCCGACATGTCGACGCCCAGAATGCGGTCGGTCGACTTCACGGTGATCGGGGTGTCTCCGTCGAGGTCGTGCGACGTGACGGTTGCCGGGAGCGTCTGCACGGCGTTCGGGGTGACCGTCTCGACCGTCGCATCCACGAGCACGGCGGTTGAGGGTCCCACGTAGGAGAGGGGGTCGGCGAGAAGGTTGAGCTCAGCAAGCGGAATCGACGACGACGCGGATGCAACGGGCGAATCGCTCGGCGATGACGGCGCCGTTGCGCATCCCGCGACAGAGACAAGCGCGGCGAGGGTGACGGCCAACAGCCGGACGGAACGAACGGTCATGGCCGGGGAGAATCCTTTGCGAAAGAGGGTTAGGTAAGCCTAACAAATTCCGCGTGGTTGACGACGAGCCCGCGCAAATCGGCGTTCCCACAGACACCCGGCCCTAGGATTGCCCGAAACGTTAGGGGTAGTCGTGGCAGCGCAAGCGGAGTCGGAGAACGCGCGTGACAGCGTGCTCCCCGAACGCGACGCTGCGATCCTCGATTTCGAACGGCAGTGGTGGCGTCATGCGGGCGCGAAGGAAGAAGCTATTCGTGAAACCTTCGGACTCTCCGCCGCCCGGTATTATCAAGTGCTGAACGCTGTGATCGATTCGCCCGCTGCGGTGCGACACGACCCCATGCTCGTCAAACGTCTGCACCGTGCGCGCGATGCCCGCACGCAGGCCCGCGCGGCGCGAGTGTTCACCACTCCACTGCCCGTGGACGGCAACGCAGCCTCCGACCCGTACGAAACGACCGAGTAGAGCCATGGCGACCTTCCCCAAAGACCAGTTCGATACGCTTCCCGAAGATCTGACGCGTACCGGCGCTCACCGCGCACCCAAGAAGAAGGGTGGCGGCTGGCTCGGCTTCCTGGCCGCGATCGTTGCCTCCGCGATTCTTGTTGTCGGTGGCCTCTACGCCGTCTCGACAATCAACGACTCGATCAAGTTCACAATCCCGGGTCTCTCCAGCGCGGGTGAAACCGAGGTCACGCCAACCGTCAGCGCGACGCCCACGATGGAACCGCTGCTCAACGCATCGGACCTCGACAAGAAGCGCAAGATCACGATCACCGTGCTCAACGGCACCGAGGTCAGCAAGCTGCAGGAGAAGGCAGGCAAGAGGCTTACGAAGCTCAAGTGGCCGGTCAAGAGCACAACGACCGCCGCCGACACGAGTATCGAAGACACGGTTATCTACTACAGCAACCCGGACGACGAGGATGTCGCGCGCGGCCTCGCCATCGCGCTGGGCGTCGGAAAGATCCGCGAGAGCACGGCGTTCCTCGGGGCTCCGATCAACATTGTGCTCGGCACCGACTACGCCGCTCTGGTCAACTAGAACCACCGAGAATCGCGCTCAAGATGAGCGCCGGGTGGCCGTTGTGTTACGCCCGTGTTTAATCCACGTGACCAACCGTATCGTTTGGCAAATTTCCCTGTTTTGACCCCCAAACAACCCGCTACTATCTGGGATTAGTCGCCCATCGCACCCGAGGGTTTCCCCGCGCACCAGCGAGGTTTTCCGCGTAAAGATGTGTCAGGAAACTGGCTGTGCGACTCGGCCCGAGCAACAGCGCGGCCGCCAGAAACACAGCAGGGGAGTAACAGCATGGCGAACGGAACCGTGAAGTGGTTCAACGCTGAAAAGGGCTACGGATTCATCACCGTCGAAGGGGGTAGCCAGGACGTCTTCGTCCACTATTCCGCAATCGACATGGGTGGCTACAAGGTCCTCGAAGAGGGCCAGCTCGTGACCTTCGAGGTCGGCACGGGCAACAAGGGACCCCAGGCGGAGGCCGTCAAGCTCGCGCAGTAACTTGCGCGGCCTTTGAGGCTCGCCCACGCTAACGCCGTCCGGTTCGCCGGGCGGCGTTACCCTTTTGCCGTGACGGGGTTCGAACGGCAGCGCAGGCTCGTTGCCGCGCTCGCAACCGTTGCCGCAGCATCCATTCTTCTTTCAGGCTGTGTGGATGTCGCGGCTCCCGATCCCAACGCGAGCCCCGCGCCCGCCTACGTGTCGACGTGGGTGGAGCCGGCGCCGATCGAAATCGCGCCGTTGCGCGGCACGCAGGTCGACCCCGGATCCGCCGGCAACCCCTCTATCGCCGCGAAGATCGACAACCACGTTGCGGCCCGCCCGCAGGTCGGCCTCGATTCGACGGACCTGGTCTTCGAGGAGATGGTCGAGGGCGGGCTGACCAGGTATGTCGCTGTGTGGCAATCGAGGATCCCGAAGGAGCTCGGGCCGGTGCGGTCGATCCGGCCGATGGATCCCGACATCCTCTCCCCGTTCAAGGGCATCGTTGCCTACTCCGGCGGGCAGCCGCGGTTTGTGCAGCTGATGAAAGACTCCGGTGTGTACAACGCCATCCACGGTCAGGCAGACACCGCTGACACTTTCTTCCGCGCGCCCTCGAAGCAGGCGCCGCACAACGTGCTCGTCAAAGCGCGCGAGGTCATTGCCGACCACAAGAAGCTGCCGGCTCCGAACCAACAGTTCGGCTACTCGCTCGATGTGCCGTCATCGACTGCCGTTACCGAGGGCGCACCGAAGGCGGGAATCAAGCTCGTGTTCGGCCCGCCGTCGCAGCCGTCGTGGAAATGGAGCACTAAGTCGCTGGCCTGGGTTCGCTTCCAGGCGGGGGAGAAAGACCTCGACAGCAACGGCAAGCAGCTCAACGCGACCAACATTGTTGTGCTGCGCGTGGGGATCTCGACCGGCCTCGGAGTGCCCAAGACCGAACTCGTCGGACACGGTGAAGCGTGGGTCGCGGCGGGCGGGCACGTCGTCAAGGCCAAGTGGGCGAAGGGCTCCCGCACGGGGCGCATCAAGCTCACCGATGTCTACGGCGCGACGATTCGCCTCGCACCGGGTAACACCTGGTTCGAGCTTGTGCCCAAGAGCGGCTCGGTCAAGTTCGTCGACGCCTCCTAGCCCGCGCGTTTTGGGGGTTGCTCGTCTTGCACTCCCTACCCACGAGTGCTAATTTTGCTTCTGGCACTCGCAGAGTTCGAGTGCTAACGAATTCGTAAGTACGACGTCCGGGAGGGACGAGAAACACACATGGCAAAGATCATTGCTTTCAACGAAGAGGCCCGTCGCGGCCTTGAGCGCGGCCTGAACATCCTCGCCGACGCCGTCAAGGTAACGCTCGGCCCGCGCGGCCGCAACGTCGTGCTCGAAAAGAAGTGGGGCGCCCCCACGATCACCAACGATGGTGTTTCCATCGCCAAGGAGATCGAGCTTGACGACCCGTACGAGAAGATCGGTGCGGAGCTCGTCAAAGAGGTAGCCAAGAAGACAGACGACGTCGCCGGCGACGGAACGACCACCTCGGTTGTTCTCGCCCAGGCACTCGTTCGCGAAGGACTTCGTAACGTCGCCGCAGGCGCCGACCCGATCAGCCTCAAGAAGGGCATCGAGAAGGCCACCGCCGCCGTCATCGAGGCACTCATCGCTTCCGCAAAGGAAATCGAGACGAAGGAAGAGATCGCCGCTACCGCGTCCATCTCCGCCGGAGACCCCGAGATCGGCGCACTTATCGCCGAGGCAATCGACAAGGTCGGCAAGGAAGGTGTTGTCACCGTCGAGGAGTCGAACACCTTCGGCACCGAGCTCGAGCTCACCGAGGGCATGCGCTTCGACAAGGGTTACCTGTCGGCATACTTCGTGACCGACCCCGAGCGCCAGGAAGCGGTCTTCGAAGACCCCTACATCCTCATCGTCAACGGCAAGATCTCGAACATCAAGGATCTCCTGCCGATCGTTGACAAGGTCATCCAGTCGGGCAAGCAGCTCCTCATCATTGCTGAGGACGTCGACGGAGAAGCTCTCGCGACTCTCGTTGTCAACAAGATCCGCGGCATC